>UOEY01000119.1_pt1 | contig 38132 bp, 34 predicted proteins | sample 1989501 | NCBI WGS metagenome assembly UOEY01 (sample SAMEA4712198, study PRJEB27164) | hydrothermal vent metagenome | biome: marine basaltic hydrothermal vent biome; feature: marine hydrothermal vent; material: mineral | place: Pacific Ocean | collected 2011-06-14/2011-07-23 | depth 1691 m | reverse complement strand
CTCAAGTTCTTCCGGGACTTCGGCTGCCCGGGCCTCTATCTCTTCTGCCACGTTGGCAGGGCCCTCTTCCATGGTGTCGGCCAGGGCTGGAGTAATTTCCCCCGCTTCGGGTTCTTCTTCGAGAACGTCGTCGACAACAGTCTCAACCGCCGGGGCCATGGTCTCTGCCGTCAATCCTTTCACAGAGGGGAGATCAAATTCTTCTTGTGAAGACTTTACGGCTTCGGCACGGTTGACGACCAGCAGTTTCAGGTTATTCAGACTGTTGACCCTGTCAGTAAGGATCGCCCGGCGTTTCTCGGCATCAAGGTCTTCATCTTCGGCCAGGAGTCTTAGACCTTCATAAAAGAAGTGGACCAGGGAAAAGGCCTCGGGGTGGGCGTCGGCCCTTTCGTCGGTAATATATAAACGAAGAGCATTTAATCCCTTGATAAGGACCAGCATGTAGCGGTCTTCGGCAAAGCGCTCTTGCAGGATGTCAAGTTGTTCGGACAGATCCTGCAGCCCCTGATCTGTCACCTCCCAGTCCAGTCCGAGGACGATCGCATAAAGTTTCTGGAGAGACTCATGCTGGTCGACAATGGCTTCCGGCGGCCCGGGTTCCGAAACGACAGGTGACTCGGGAGCTGCTTTTTTACTGGTTTGAGCTATCTGGTATTGAAGAATTTTGAATTTCCTGACATCAGCTTTAAGCAGGCCTGTTATCTCGGATCCCGTAATGTCTGCCGAAGAGATGATTTTTTCAAAATCATAATACAGGGTCAGGAGCAGTTTCATGGCGTTCGGATGGGCATATGCCTGCTCGGCGCGAATGTAGTTGCCGACCTTGTCAAGTCCCTGCAGGTATATCTGAGAGACCTGGTCGTTGTGAAATATCTCCAGTTCCTGAAGATTGCTGATTTCTTGCGAGAGTTCCTCGAGGGTGGCATCGGTAATTTCCCAGTCAAGGGACAGGACAATGGCCTTGAGCTGACGTAACGGGGAATCGGCCGCGTTCGTGAATTCGAAGAGATCAACATCGTCTGTGTCAAAGTCTTCATTAAGAAATAGGGTGAGATCCTCAACCTCGTTCAGGGGGGGGACGACTTTGTTTTCGTAAGTCTTCATGGAATTTTCCTTGCCTCGCTCCACCATACCCGTCCTCTATGAAAGTTTCCTTTGGATGGACATAACTGTTGAAGATATTATTTTTTTTAGTGTCTCCGGTACATTGTAGCCCGTCAAGGCGCTGGCCTCAAACGATGGCACCTTGAGTTTACTGTTCAGGTCATGTTCCAGTATATTGGTAGGGAGAACGGGTATGCCCTGCTTACGAAGATCGATCTTATTGTATTGCATGACCAGGGGAATACGAAATATGGATTCTTTGAGAGCGACGAGGTTTTCGTGCAGCTGATTCAGCGAGCCGATGTTTTTCCCCCGCATTTGTTGCTGGGTATCTGCAACGAAAACGATACCGTCCACCCCTCTGAGGACAAGTTTCCTGGTCGCATTATATTTTATCTGGCCGGGAACCGTATAGAGCTGGATTTTTAAATCGAAACCCCTGATCTGTCCCATGTCAAAGGGGAGAAAATCGAAAAACAGGGTTCGGTCACCATGGGTTTTCAGACTGACCATTTCCGACTGGATCTGTTTTCTGAACCTGCGGTTGATATATTCCAGATTTGTCGTTTTACCGCCGCGCCCCGGGCCGTAATAGACAATTTTTACCTGGATGACTTTGTCTTTTAAATTTATGAAGCTCAAGATACTCTCCTGGTCACTGTATTGCGCAAGCTGTCAGATATCGGTTCGCCTGGCGAAGATACGCTGAGTTACGCCCAGAGTTTCCTGATCGCTTCAATAGTTTCGGCAACATTGAGTCGCAGGTATCCAAGAGAGATCTCTTTTCCAAACATGCTGATCAGCAGGAGTTCATCGTCAACTTTACTGAAATGGATGTTGCAGTCCGTACCCTTGTGGAACAGCAGGGAGAACTCCTGCTCGCCAACGAGTTTGGCCATGGCATCAACTGTTGCAAAGTTACCGGCGGCAAGCGCGGCAAAAGAATAAATATCATATTTGTTTTTGTCGTTGTCCTTTGCAGTAATAATGTTTCCGGCCATATCAATGATAACGACGCAGTCAACCCCGATTTTTATGAGCTTCTCAGTCAGAATCTCATCCATTTTTTCAAGTTGTTCCTGACTGACAACACCGTAATTCATAGCTTCACCTCGTTAGCGTGCCTGTCTGCGCACTTGCTTTATAGAAGGACTTAATTTTAAATGATATTCTCGATTAAGTGTAAGTATACGCGAGAAAAAAGATTATATGAAGCTGTTTTTTGCTGCTTTTACTATTTTTTAGTCTGAAATCAGCCTGGTCAATAATTTTTGTAAAAGTTCACCAAGGGCAACTACCTCGGGGACTCTCCGGCCGTACAAGTTCACCGGTGCTTTAGATTCGTTCGTTTGGGTCTCCGAATCTATCATTGGCGGATGTGAGGAGGCCAAAACGGGCGAAGATGAGGTGCTGGTGAACTTGTACTAATTTTTATTAAACCGGTTGCGGTTCATGAACTTGAATCGAAGACCCGTTCGGGATAGAATTTTGCATGCCTTGATCTCGAAAAAAATCTCGTTTCTGGACAGATAGGTCAATCTGAAGGAGCCGGCTGACGGTGCAGGAAGGGAACCCCCCTCTTGACATCCAGGGAGCGCTTCTTATATTTAAAAATAGAAATCATTATCAAGTGGTGGTTTCCAGGACGGAAGAAAGGGGCATCAGTTCGGTCTGGTTGCAAAAGACGGACGTGCGAGTAGCCGGGCGGTCAACCGCTTGACTGCTACATGGGGAAAAAGTCGACCCTCCTCTTGCCGGCCGGCGCCTGCTGAATCGTTCCCCCTCCTTATCGGTTCAACGCAGGCGCCATTTTTTTTGTGGTACTGTTGTTATTACATAACGATGCAGCAATTTTTGCAAGTGCTCTCTTGATATTTCCCGCGCCCCGAATCCGAGCAGATGTTTTGTCGTCATCTGGCAGTCAATCAATTGTATGCCCGTTTTCAGGGCGTGTGAGACCAAGGCGCTCAAGGCCACTTTGGATGAATCGCTTTTCCGGCTGAACATGGATTCGCCGAAAAAAACCTGGCCCAGGGCAACCCCGTACAGCCCGCCGACAATTTTGCCTTCGTACCGGCATTCGATGCTGTGGGCAAAGCCAAGTTCATGCAGGTGAGAGTAGGCCTGCTGCATTTCCATGGTGATCCAGGTCTCTTCCCCTTTTTGCTTGCGAGTCTGGGCGCAACTCTTGATTATTTCGGCGAATGATGTGTCTGCGGTGATGGTGAAAATCTGTTGACGGATCGTCCGGGCAAGACGTTTCGGCAGGTGGAATTCATTGGGGAAAAGGACAAGCCTGGGGGCCGGCGACCACCAGAGCAGAGGTTCTCCTTCCCTGTACCAGGGGAAAATGCCCAGACGATAGGCTTCGAGGAGCCGCGGTGCCGACAGGTCTCCGCCGATGGCGAGCAGGCCGTTTGGTTCGGCCAGGTCGGGCGCTGGAAACATAATGTCGGTGTTGAGCTGGAAAACAGGCATTGGTCAGGGCTTGGCGGCCGGGTGGAAGATATACCTGCCGGCAAGGGAGACATTTTCGGCCGGCCCGGCCTGAAAAGTTTTTCGACACACCGGGTTGTATCGGTTAATCGTCCAGCAGCATGCCTACTGTTTTTCGAGCCGGTTCCGGTCCCCAGGTCCCGGCCGGGTAGAAGTGGAGATGTTGATCGTGGGAACGGCATTCCTCGCATTCGCGGAGGACCGGGTCCAGAAAAGCCCAGGAAAGCTCAATGCCGTCCTCGCGCCAGAAGAGCATGTGATCTCCCTCCATACAGTCGAGCAGGACCCTGGCATAGGCGTCCAGCGTCGCTCCCTTGTAATGCTCGCGGTAAGCAAAATCCATGGTCATGGGCCGCAGGCAGATGCTGGTTCCCGGAGTCTTGGTCAGGAAAGTCAGCCGGATTGCTTCATCCGGGTAGGTCTCGATGACTAAACGGTTGGCATGGATGGTTTCGCCCAGGACCTCCCGGAACAGCCGGGTCGGCACCTCCTTGAACTGGATGACGATTTTTGTTTCCTTGCGGGGCAGTCGTTTGCCGGAGATAAGGTAAAAGGGAACGTTGTGCCAGCGCCAGTTGTCGATGTAGACCTCCATCAGGGCAAAGGTCGGGGTCAGGGAATCAGGTTTCACCCCCTGTTCCGACCGGTATCCGATCAGGGGTTCGCCATGATTGCTGCCGGCGCTGTACTGTCCCAGGCAGATTCGGCTGCCCTGTTTGGAACTGAATTGCCGGAGCGACCGGATGACCTTGGCCTTCTCGTCCTGGACCGCATCGGCCGTAAAATTCCAGGGCGGTTCCATGGCGGTCAGGACCAGCAGCTGCATCAAGTGGTTCTGGAACATGTCGCGCAACACCCCGGAGGTCTCATAATAGCCGGCACGACTGCCGACCCCGAGCTCTTCGGCGGCGACAACACCGACAAAGTCGATATGATTTCTGTTCCAGAGAGGCTCGAAGATGCTGTTGGCAAACCGGAAAATGAGCGTATTCTGTACGGTTTCCTTGGCAAGATAGTGATCGATTCTGAAGATCTGTTCTTCCTGGAAATACTGATGCAGAGTGGCGTTCAGTTCAATGGCTGACTGAAGGTCGCGGCCGAATGGCTTTTCAACAATGATCCGGGCCCAGCCGTTGGCGTGGTCATGCTCTTCGGCAAGCCCCGCTTGCCCGATAAGCGTGGCGATAATGGAATATAGTCGCGGGGGGACCGACAAGTCAAAGATGCGGTTGCCTTTTGTTTGTGTTTCCTGGTCGAGTTGCCGCAGATAGCCGGCAAGCTGTTGAAAGCTTGCCGCGTCATAGGTGATGGGCCGGTAGTGGAGGTCGGCGGCAAACTCGTGCCACCGCGTTAAATCCATCTCCGTTTTCTGATAACCGGCCAGTAACTTTTCTCTGAATACCTCGTCGTTCATGTTTGTGCGGCTGCAGCCGACAATGGTAAAAGGCGTGGGCATTCGGCCCTGGATAAACATGGAATATAGTGCAGGAATGAGTTTGCGGCTGGTCAGGTCGCCTGACGCCCCGAAGATGACAATGGTGCATGGTTCCAGCACGTCGGCGGTCCGGAGATCACAGATTTGGTGAGATGGCATGGCAGACTCCCGGATGAGGATGATATGAGCACGACGGATCGAAATGTGACCCGGGTCTGGTGAAATTTCCGTATAATAATGTAAAACATAACGCAGGATGATTGTTCTGTACAAGGGAATTTCAGGGCTGGTTATGTTTGCCCTGGACCCGTGAGCGTTCGAGAACGGTGCGGATGCAGATAGCGAGCCTGCGAGACCTTCGAGGCGGCAACGATGTTGATTATCCTGTGGTGTGATATCAACGAGTTGTCAACGCAGCAGATGCGCCGTTTTCGAGCGCCCCGGTGAAGACCAGGAGGTGCGTTTATTTGAAAATAATACAGTAAATCCCACATATTGCATGGAGTATAACCTCAAGCCGTCACGGATTCGGGTTTGCTCTTTTGGAGTTTTTGTTGGGCCCACCTATAAAAAAATCATATTGTCTTCAAGATGCTCACGAGAAACGCACATGGCAAAGTTCAGAAAAGAATCGATATCAGGAAAAATATGTTTACAGGACTTGTCAATTATCCGATAATTGCCTGACTTCCACCGCAAGCAACCCGGCTGACCGTTGTAAACCACAGGACGCGAATCGAGCGGACAATGTACCTTGACCATTTTCATCTGAATAAATCTCCGTTCCGGGGGGAACCTGATCCGGTGTTTTTTTTCCCGGAGGCCGGCCGGATTGAGATCCTGCAGGCGCTTCTACAGGATGTTGAAGGGGGAAAACCGCTCATCAAGCTCGTTGGTCGTCAAGGGACGGGGAAAACACTTTTCGGCCTGCTGCTTACCCGTAAACTGCCGGCCGATTACGATATCGTCCACCTTGGTAATCCAGTCGGCTCCTTTGAAGAGCTGCTGCATGCTATTTGTCTGAAGCTCGGCATGAGTCCAGCTACCGATGTTACCGTGCCGACTCTGGCGGATGAGTTCCGCAGACAGCTCGCCCGCCGCGAGGAACAGAAGCGTAAGGTTCTGCTGATTATTGACGAGGCGGAGAAACTTTTTCTGGCCACCCTGGAACGGCTGGTCCGCATGGCCTGCGATGCGGGCGCGGCCGGTGTTCTGCATCTTCTTTTTCTCGGCCGTTCCGATTTTGATGCCAATTTTAAGCGACTGGCGGTTTACTGCTCCGGTGTCGATGTCAATGCCGGCTATTCGCTTGAGCCATTGTCTCTGGAAGAGACGGGCAGGTATTTGTCTTTCCGGCTTGTGACCGCCGGCTTTTCAGAGACAAAGCATGGCGGGATCTTTGCCGAAGAGGCGATTATGAGGATTTATCAGGCCGCTATGGGGAACATGCGTCTGACGAATATACTGGCCGAAGATGCCCTGCGGAAAGCCTATGCGGAAGATAAGCTTTTGGTTTTACCGGAGCATGTCAACTCCCGGTTCCCTGCTGAAAAGAGGGCGTCACGCCGGCTTTTTCCCTGGTCCGGGGGTGCGCCGCGGAACAAAATGTGGCTGGCCGGAGGGGCGGCGGTCCTGGCCCTCCTGTTGCTGGTCGCCGTCTGGCTCGGAGGGAAAAAGGAGAAAGTCCCTGCCGTTATTCACCGGCAGTCATTGGAGCAGGTAAAGCCGCTGAAACCGCTGAAACCGGTAAAGGAGGTGGAGCAGGTAAAACCGGTAAAGAGTGCGGAGAAGGTGACAAAAAAATCCGCTGACGAGCGTGACCGGAAACCCCTGCCAATTGTTGGAAAAAGAGAAAAAACAACAAACAGGCGGCCCGCGGCGAAGAAAAAGAAGCCCGGAGTCGTACCTGCGGAGGTGGCCCGGCTGCCTGGGGCAAAGAAGAGGAAAGGCCCCGGCAAAAATGTGCATAAAGAAAAAACGGCAGCCGTCGTGGCCGGCAGGAACGGCGACAAGTTATACGAGGCGCGCATGCGGGCCAGTTCAAGGTGGCTGGCTTGGGCCTATCGGGGTGGCTTCACGATTCAGCTGATGATGCTCTCCTCAAAACAGGCCAGATCGAATCTCGAAAATATTCTTGTACGGGATGATTATTACACGATTAAGGATAATCTTTATATCCTGAGCAGAACCTCGCCCCCGATGCTGTTTGTTTTTTATGGACTCTATGACACAATAGAAGATGCGCGCAAGGCATGCAGCAATTTGCCGGATTTTTTAAAAAAGCATCACCCCTACGCCCTGGGGATACGCAGTGCCTTGAAGAAAACAGAAGATTAAAAAGGAGGGTGACCTTGATTGCCCGGACCGTGCTGTATCTTCCGGAGGCGGCAGATGCAAACCGGCAGGTTGGGCGGGTTGGTGGTTGGTGGAGCTAAGCGGGATCGAACCGCTGACCTCTTGAATGCCATTCAAGCGCTCTCCCAGCTGAGCTATAGCCCCATCCGTGAAATGACTTGCCTCAAATACCATTCTTTCTGTCAGCCTGTCAAGTATATTCATTGATTTTTCATTTTTGATCAGGGTATGCGTTGCCAATTTAACTGGTTGTTGGTAGAATATAATATTTTTCTATATCCAGGATAATGTGATGTCTCGTGAGCACTATTTTCCTATTTTTGAACTTCTTACAGGGGTGACGTCGGATGTTTTCTCCGTTTAATTTTTTGTTTGGCTGGATGTCCAATGATCTGGCCATTGATCTGGGAACCGCAAATACGGTCCTGTATGTTAAAGGCAAGGGAATTGTGCTCAGAGAGCCGTCAGTGGTCGCTGTTCGGCGGGATCGACGGGGCAGCAGGGTCCTGGCTGTCGGCAAGGAAGCCAAGGAGATGCTCGGCAAGACTCCTGGTAATATTGAGGCCATCCGGCCCATGAAGGACGGTGTCATTGCCGATTTCGAGGTCACCGAGGCCATGCTCCGTTATTTTATCAACAAGGTGCACAATCGGCGCACCCTGGTTCACCCCCGGATCATTATTTCCGTGCCGTCCGGCATCACTCAGGTGGAAAAAAGAGCGGTGCGAGAATCGGCGGAATCGGCAGGCGCCAGGGAAGTCTATCTCATCGAAGAGCCGATGGCGGCGGCTATTGGCGCCGGTTTGCCGATTACCGAGCCAACCGCCAACATGATTATTGATATCGGCGGCGGGACCACGGAAGTGGCTGTAATTTCCCTGGCCGGTATCGTTTATGCCAGGTCGGTCCGGGTGGCCGGAGACAAGATGGACGCGGCTATTCTGCAGTACATTAAACGCAAGCATAATCTTGCCATCGGTGAACGGACGGCGGAGCTGATCAAGACCACAATCGGCAACGTGAAACCAGAAGAGCCGTATGAGACCATGGAGATCAAGGGCAGGGATCTTGTTTCCGGTGTCCCGAAAACCCTGGCCATTTCGTCCAAGGAAATTCAGGCGGCCATCGCCGAGCAGGTCGATGTTATTGTTGAGGCCGTTCGAGTCGCCCTGGAGGTGACTCCGCCTGAACTGTCCGCTGATATAGTTGACCAGGGAATTGTTCTGACCGGTGGCGGCGCGCTTTTGAAAAATTTGGACAAACTGCTTGGCGAGGAAACCGGCCTGCCGATTATCGTTGCTGATGATCCGCTTTCGTCGGTGGTGCTTGGCTCGGGACAGGCCCTTGATAATATCGAAATTCTCAAAGAGATTGCCATTGATTGAGCCGGATGACTGCTTTGACGGGGTTTGCGCGATTCGTCTGTTTTGCGGCACTAATTTTTTCCTGACAGGGTTATCGCCCTATTACCTGAATCCGTGGGTGTTCGAGAACGGTGCAGATTCAAGGCGGCAACGAAGTTGATTATCCTGGTGTGATATCAAGGAGTTGCCAACGCAGCAGCTGCGCCGTTATCGGGCGCCCCGCAGGGCGGCGCGGTGAAGACCGGAAAATGCGTTTATTCGGCAATAATTCAACAAAGTCCACATATTGCATGGGGTATTACCTCAAGCCGTCACGGATCCAGGTATGAGAAAAAGGGGCACTAGAAAGAGCAGCCGCCGTTTCAGAACATTCCGGCTGGTTTTACTTTCAGGGTTACTTTTGACCCTGGTCCTGATCGTTCTCGTTTCCACGCTGGGCAGTCAGAAATTCGGGACCTTTCACAAGCTGGCCTTTGAAACAACCGGACCGCTCCTGAAAGTATTTTCCGGGACAACACGCTATTTCTCCAAAATTACAGATCAGTATATCGCGCTTGTTCATGTCCGTGCGGAGAATAAGCGCCTCTGGGATGAATTGCAGGCGTGTCGTACCTCCGCCTACCGGAACAGGGAGGCCGTGGCGACCAATGTCCGATTGCGTAAGCTTCTTGATTTTAGAAAAAAATTAAACCTGCCTATGGTCTCGGCTCAGGTTGTCGGCAAGGATCCTTCCCTCTGGTTTCGGACCGTGGTGATCGATCGTGGCACAAGTGACGGGGTCATGAAAGGTATGCCGGTGGTCACCGACTCAGGGATCGTGGGGCAGATTTTCTCCGTGTCCCCCAACTATGCCAAGGTGTTGCTGGCGATCGCGCCCAGCAGCGCCCTCGATGTCCTGCTCCAGAAATCCCGGGTTCGTGGTATTCTCAAGGGCACCGGGTCCCTTACCTGCAAATTGGACTATGTTCTGAAAACAGTTGATGTTGAGAAGGGAGATTATATTGTTACCGCAGGGTATGGCGGTATTTTTCCGACCGGTCTGCCTGTGGGTGTTGTTACCAAAGTTGTCAAAAAACCGCGTGGCATGTTCCAGGAGATAGAGGTCTCTCCGGCTGTGGATTTCCTGACCCTGGAAAATGTACAGATTCTTGAGCAGGAAAGGTCTTTTGCCGAGTAAATATGACCGTTATCGTATTTATTATTTTGGGCCTGATTCTGATTGTTCTGCAGGCCACGATCTTGATGCTGAATCCCCTGTGGATGGCGGCACCTGATCTGTATTATATCCTGGTCGCTTACCTGGCATACCGGTTTGACCTGCTGCGTGCTCTGTTTATTATTCTCCCGCTCGGCTGGATGTTGGATACAGTTTCAGGCGTCATACTCGGGACCTATCCGTTTATCTGCTTCGGGGCCTTTTTTCTGCTCAGGTTCATGTCGATCAAGATGCCGGTCCGTGAATCCCTGTATCAGATTCCCCTGGTCGGTGTCAGCTACCTGGTTGTGTGCCGGATTGTTTTTGTGATCCTGGATTTCCTGAATCCCGGGACCCTCGTTCCCTGGTCATGGCCGGAAATGTTTGTCAGAGCTCTGCTCATCATTTTGCTCGCCGTCCCCCTGTTTCGTTTTTTTGAGTTCGTGAATCAGCGTCTTTTGCGCAGTTTTTCCTCATTCAGGATAATGCGGGTCCGGTCCGGTAATCGCTACAGGTAGGAAGGACTCGGCATGAAAAATATACGGAAGCGCCGGAAAAAAAGAGAAGATCAAGCCCGCCGGCCGGTTCTGAACAGAGACGCCGAGATGACCCTGATCAGCCCGCACGATGATGCCGAGCTTGATTTTTTCAAAAAGAGGGCGCTTTCATCCGCAGTTGTTCTTATTTTCTTTTTCGCGGTTCTCGTGTCCCGGCTCTGGTACCTGCAGATTCAGCAGGGTGACAAGTATCGGCAACTGGCCGACAGCAACCGGGTGCGTTATGTTGAGGTCGTCCCGCCGCGGGGTAATATTTTTGACCGCAAGGGTCGGGCGATCGTCACCAACCGGCCGTCCTTCAATGTCGTCATGAGCCGCGAGAATAGGGGGATTAACGATGAACTGCTCAAGAAAATGGCTTCGATCCTGGGCGAGGATGTTTCGGTTCTGCTGGAGCGGATTCGTAAAATGGCGGGTACTCCCGGACATATTCCCATCAGGCTGGCAGAGGATATCGACTGGGACAAAGTGGCCTTTATCGAAAATAACCGCCTGGAACTTCCCGGGATCAGGATCGAGGTCGTCCCGCGGCGGATCTATCATTACGGGAATCTCGCTTCTCATGTCATCGGCTATCTTGGCGAGATCAATGAGCGGGAATTGAAGGCCTCTGCTGCGGGGGTATACCGGGGCGGGGACCTCGTCGGCAAGATGGGCCTGGAGCGGCTGCTGGAAAAGGATCTGCGGGGGGAAAAGGGCCGCGAGTACATGGAGGTCAACTCCCTTGGTTTTGAGCAGAAATATCTCAAGGGCATTGAGCCTTTGCCCGGTGATGACCTGAAGCTGACTATCAATATGGATTTGCAGCGGGTGGCCGAAGATACCATGGCGGCGCAGGACAAGGCCGGAGCCGTGGTGGCGGTCGAGGTCAACAGCGGTCGTTTACTGGTGGCCGCCAGCTCCCCCGCCTTGAAGCTGGATGAATTTGTCGGCGGCATATCGTACAAGGCCTGGCAGGCCATGCTTGACAATTCCCGGCATCCCCTGGTTAACAAGGTTGTCCAGGGCCAGTATCCGCCGGGCTCGACCTATAAGCTGGTTACCGCCTTGGCGGGACTGGCCTCAGGGGTCATTACCCCGGATACCGTTTTTTATTGTCCCGGTTACTACCGCCTGGGCAACAGGACCTTTCACTGCTGGAAACATGCCGGCCATGGTGCGGTTAACCTGATCCAGGCACTGGCTCAATCCTGTGACGTCTACTTCTACCACGTGGGGCAGCTTCTCGGGGTTGACCGGCTGGCCCTTTATGCCGAAAAATTAGGATTCGGGCGAAAAACCGGGGTGGAAATGCAGGGCGAGAAGTCCGGCCTGGTGCCGACGGCGGCCTGGAAAATGCGCCGCTACAACAGGCCCTGGCAGGAGGGGGAAACCCTGACCGTTGCCATTGGCCAGGGCTTCGACCTGGTTACGCCGCTGCAGCTCTGTATGATGACGGCGACTATAGCCAACGGCGGTACTCTGTATAAGCCGGGCCTGGTCGAGAGTATTCGCGATCCGTCCGGCCGCCTGGTGAAACAGTTTGAGCCGCATATTTCCGGCCGGCTCACAGGACAGTCCGCCAACCTGAAAATTATCCGGGAAGGAATGATCGAGGCGGTCAACAGCCGTCATGGCACAGGCCGGGCCGCACGGCTCAAGGGGATAACCGTTGCCGGTAAAACAGGCACGGCCCAGGTCGTGCGGCTCAGGCAGTTCAAACATATGAGGGAAGAGGATGTTCCTTATAAATATCGCGACCACGCCTGGTTTACCTGTTTCGCCCCGGCGGAAAATCCCGAAATAGCGGTCACCGTTCTGGTTGAACATGGTATGCATGGCGGTTCGGCCGCAGCGCCGGTGGCCCGGGCCGTTTTGCAGGCGTATTTTAAAGACCGCCTTAAAAAAACCGGGAACCCGGCCCTGGTTATGTCGCCGGGGCGTGGCGGTCGGAGCCGGGCGGATTGAGCTGTTGTCTCGTTACGGTTGTTCAACTCTTAAATCTTAATTTTTAGTCATATCATGCTTAGATTCGACCGCCGCCTTATTTATGATTTCGACTGGGTGATGGTGCTGTTTCTCCTGCTGGTTTCGGGGATGGCCCTTGTCAATCTGTTCAGCTCAACCTGGAGCGGCGGCCCCGATCCTTCGCCGATTTTTTTTAAACAGCTCTATATTCTCCTTTTCGGTTATGTCCTGATTGTCGTCCTGGTCACCTTTGACTATAAGGACTTGATACCATTTGGGTACATCCTGTATGGCATTGTCATCCTGTTGCTGATCTATACCGGTCTTTTTGTCCACACCATTGCCGGGACCCAGCGCTGGATCAACCTCGGTTTTTTCCATCTGCAGCCCTCGGAGCCGGCCAAGCTGGCGGTGGTGATCGTTCTGGCCGCTTATTATTCGAGCCACGGCGCGGAAGACGGCTATCGAATCCGCGACATCATCAAGCCGGGAATCCTGACCGCCGTGCCCTTTGTCCTGATTATGATGCAGCCGGACCTCGGTACGGCCCTGATGCTTGTCATCCTGTTTGTTTCCATGACCCTGTTCGTCAAGCTGCGCTGGTCCACAATATCTATTTTGGGAACGGCCGGCATGGGCGTCGCCTTTATCGGCTGGAAGTTTTTGCTCAAGGACTACCAGCGTCGCCGGATCGAGACCTTCCTGAATCCCGAGGGCGACCCCATGAACCACGGCTACCAGATCATGCAGTCCAAGATCGCCGTCGGCAGCGGCCGGTTTTTCGGCAAGGGATTTCTGGAAGGGACCCAGGGACATCTGCACTTTCTGCCGGAGCGGCATACTGATTTCGCCTTTTCGGTATGGGCCGAGGAGTGGGGTTTTGTCGGCAGTGTGTTTTTTCTGGGGTGCTATTTTTTTATGCTGCTCTGGGGAATCAATATCGCCATGACGGCCCGTGACAAGTTCGGGGTGCTGCTGGCCTTTGGCCTGGTCATGCTTATTTTCTGGCAGGCGGTCATCAACCTGTTCATGATCATGGGGTTTCTGCCCGTGGTCGGCATTCCTCTCCCCCTGTTCAGTTATGGCGGTTCGTCGCTGTTGACCACGCTGACCAGCATCGGCATCCTGATGAACATCAGGATGCGGCGTTACCAGGTCAAGTCCTAGGCCCCCGGGGTTTTATCAAGCGCCGACGGACTGGCGGCGTTGAGAACCAGGTCGTGCAGGGCGGCGATAAACTCCGGATCATCATTGAGCGCCCTGGTGGACTCCAGGCGCATCCCCATTTCATGCGCCATGTCCCGGTAGAGCATGTCGATTTCGTACAGGGTCTCGACATGGTCCGACACAAAGCTGACAGGGACCATCAGGATGTTTTTACACCCTTGGTCAGCCAGCCGGCGCAGCATGTCCGGGGTGGATGGTTCAAGCCACTCTACCGGACCGCTGCGGCTCTGGTAGCAGAGTCGTCCCGGTTGGCCGGTTTTTTCTTCCAGGGCCTGAATCGTCGTTTCAATCTCCCGGACATAGGGGTCGCCCTCGGCGATAAATTTTTTCGGCAGACTGTGGGCGCTGTAGACAACCTGTACCGGGCCGCTGAAGCGGGCAAGTCCTTCCCGGACCCGCCGGGCCAGGCAGTTGATATACAACGGTTCCCGGGGCCAGGAACGAATTTCCACGATGGCCGGCGCCGGCTCAATGACCCTGGCTGCCCGGTGCAGGTCGGAAAATGATGAGCCGGTGGTGGCAATGGAGTAGTGCGGATAGAGCGGCAGGCCGATGATACGGTGGACGCCGGCGGCCGTCATCTGTCGGAGCACCTGCCGGGCCAGGGGGTGGTGGTGGCGCATGCAGACCCTGACCATGAAGCGACCGTCAGGCCGGAGTCTCTGTTCCAGGGCCTTGGCCTGCTCTGCCGTTATCCGGTTGATGGGTGAGCCGCCGCCGATTTTGCGGTAGTTTTCTCTGGACTTCGGCGCCCGGCGGCGGGCAATCAGCCGGGCAATGGTTTTTTGCAGAAAAGCCGGGCCCAGGCGAATGATCCGCCGGTCGGAAAAAAGATTGTAGAGGAAGGGCTCCACTTCATCGAGGCTTTCGGGGCCGCCCAGGTTCAGGAGAAGAACCCCTGTTGTTTCTTGCTGTTGCATGAACCGACTGTAGCCGCTTTTACCCGTCATCGTCAAGAAATTGTGTACTTGCCCTTGATTTGCCGGGGCTGCCATGCCTATAGTTAAACAAAAGGGTTAGCAACGATTCAGCAATTCAGGAGATAGTCCGGCAGGTACGAAGTCCATAGGGACTTGGGGGTTCGGTCTGTTTCGTGATCATTTATTGTTGTTTGAAGCACGGAGTTTCGTAGTTCCGGGCTTCCCCTTGTAAATGTTTGGCTATGATAGCGACATGGGGCCGCTATCGTTGGATAACAGTGGAGGAACTGTATGGAACTGAAGATTGAGGCGAGAAATCTTGACATGCGTAAGGGCTGGCAGGAAAAAATCGAAGCTGAAAAGGCCAAGTTGGTTCGTCATTATGCCAACTTTGTTCTTTATCTGCGCGTGACCATCGAAAGCACCTCTCACTATAAAGAGGGCGGTTATGAAGTCCGGGTGGTTGCCTCGGTGCCCAATGATACGGTAGTGGTTAAAAGGCGGGGCGACAAGGTGCATCCGCTGCTGGTGGAAGCCTTTGACGTCCTTGGCCTGCAGCTCAAGGAGATTGTCAGAAAAAAACAGGCTCATAAAAGCGTTAAGGCCCAGGGCGCCGTCCTTGACGGGAACGGCACCGGCATTATCAAGCGGCTTTTTCCATATGAATCGTATGGTTTTATCGTCACCTCGGATGAGCAGGAGATCTTTTTTCATGAAAATGCCCTGAAGGATATCTCCATGGGCGATCTGAACGAGGGCGATGTGGTTATGTTCAGCGTCGCGGAAGGAGACAAGGGGCCTCTGGCCACCTTGGTTCGTGCCGAGAGAGGCTGATTTCTGTTATAAGGATATAGATTATTTGCCCCCTGTCGGCTCTGTCGGCAGGGGGCTTTTTTTTCCGCTTAAATCGGGGGTATGTTTGCCGCTGGTCCATGATTACAGGATGAGTATCGCCGCCCCCCCGGCAGAAAAAGGCGAGCAGGAACTCAAGATGATTGTTTATGGATTGATGGCAGTGCCCTTTATTTTATGATCTCCTCTTATTGCATCGATGTCAAGTCCCCACGGTTTCGCGAAGTTACTTCTGACATTATGCCTTTCATGCAATACTTTTGAGTTATAGTAACCCATCTCGGCCCTCGGCAAAAGGTGTTCAGTCAGTTCAAAATCAGAATGTGGCTGAGCATCAACATAGATAGAAACATCAACAGCATCTTTTTCACTTAAGTTGGTGTTGCCAAGAGGCATATTGTAAAGCACCCAGGTTGCCATCTTGCCTATCTTGCTCATTCCTGCACCGCTATTATATGAATTTTTGCCCCACAAGGGAGGAAAACTGCCTACCCCCTGTCCATCTGCACCATGGCATGACGAACATCTGCCTTCGTAAATTTCTTTACCTCTTACATAGTTTTTATGAGTCGCGGATTTTATAACAGGATTAAGCTTTTTATTGGGCCATAAGTTCGTATAATAGGGATTGACAGGCTTTTTAGGATTCATCTTTATCGGCAATCCTTCTGAGAGCCATGTTACATAAGCAGCCATTGCAATGGACGCCTTGGTATCGATGATGGGTCGTTTTCCGTCCATGCTTCTCATAAAACAGTTGTTTATGCGATCCTGAAGCGTTTGAACGGTCTTTTCTCGTTTTGAATAGGCCGGGAAAGATAATGCGGTTCCGATAAATGTTCCCAGCGCCTTGGTTTTTCCGCCATTTAGATGGCAGTTCGTGCAGGTTAGTTTGTTGCCAACCAGATCTTTTGTCAGCGGGTTTGTGTTGGTGTGCATTATAATATCTTCACCAAGTTTTACCATCTTTCCAAGCTCGCCGGATGGATATTTCGCAGACGGATTTGGAACCTTTGGATAGGTTGCAGCCAATGAACCTACGGCAAAAGAACAACTTAATATTGCCCCGGCTATTCCCATCAAATTCAATCTCATTTTTCCCATAAGATACCTCCCGATATTGTTTATCTCAAGTTTCCGGTGTGCCAGCCTAAGTCTGGCCGATCTTGTAAGCTGAAAGGAGCTTACCATATAACATCTAAATTTTGATTGTACATGCAGGAAGCCGGGCGGCGCCTGCCGTCGAGCCTGTAATAAGTTATTGACTTCCAGCTTCCTGTTTTGTAAGAGTAATTACGTTATTGCCGAGCTTGAGGTCATGCGAAGGGCCTGAAGTGGATTAATAACAGGGAGGCTAAAGCAACAATTTTTGGTGGACAGAATAGTCGCCGAAGGAGACAGCAGCGCAAAACTGGACACAAATCATACGATTTTTCTTTCTCCATGCTCTCGATCCCTTGGTCTGGAAAGCGATTACTTGTCACCTAATTCAGCCATCAGGTTTAATCAAAAATCCTTTCCTGCCATTGCATTGTCAACATACTATAAATTAATAGCGGAAATATTTTTTCTGGTTTTGGGACTTTAAGAAAGACCTTAGTTCCGTTGAGAATTAAGATAAACCGATAAAATAGAACAGGGAATTCTATTTTTATCGGTAACCATGTATAGAATGAAGAAGTAAAGTATATGAAGTTTTCGCAAGCGATAGGGGAAGTGTTACAAAAGGAAATTCAGGGAGGCTGTTTTATGGTTAAAGAGAAAAAGAGGGTTAGCATGCTGTTTTTAGCAGGATTTTTTTTTGCTATTCTTTCCCTTAATTTTATAAGTGGCCCTGCCGCCGTTAATGCCGCTACCGGAAAAATAATAGTAGGTAACAAAAAATGCATTGATTGCCATAGCAAAATGAGAAAGGATAAGTACGTTCATGGAGTTGTTGCCGTGGCTCAATGTACAATATGCCATGTCAAGACGGGGGAACACAAATTTAAACCGCTGCCGAGACAGATCTCAAGCCTTTGTTTCAGGTGTCACAACAAAAACAATTTCATAAGCAAGAAGCATGTCCATCTTGTCGTCAAGCTGGGCTTATGTACCCAATGTCATAACCCGCACCATTCTAAATACAAATTTTTGCTGCGGAAAAAACAACCGAACCTCTGTTTTAAATGCCATGACAAAAAGATGATAGACAAGAAGTTTATCCATGGACCGGTTGCGTTTGGTCAATGTACAATATGTCACAATCCTCATCAGAGCAACTTCCCAAGAATGTTGATGGCCAAAGGCAACAATGTATGCTTTACCTGCCACACGGACAAGGAGAGAGGCATCAAGACAGCAAAATTTGTTCATAAGCCGGTAAAAGAAAGCTGTGTCAACTGTCACAGTCCCCATGCAACTAACTATAAGTACCAGCTCAAAGCAGATGGCAGCAAGGCCCTGTGTTTGAAGTGCCACACAAAGAAGAAGAAATGGATAGCTGGGGTAAAAACAAAACATGGTGCCCTGGCAACTAAAAGGGGATGCCTTGCATGCCATGATCCGCATTTCTCTAACTATCCCTATCAACTTAGAAAACAACCCATGACGCTCTGCCTCGGCTGTCATGACAAACGTATTAAGGCTACAGACGGGACGATGCTTCCTGATATGAAAGCATACTTGGCCAATCATAAAGACTGGCATGGCCCGATAAAACAGAAAGATTGCACGGCCTGTCATAATCCGCACGGCTCGAATAACTTCAGGATACTCAGAAGATACTTCCCTCCTACATTTTACGCACCTTTTGCCATCAAAAACTATGCACTCTGTTTTATGTGTCATGAAAAAACACTTGTTCTTACCCCTAAGACTACGACGCTGACCGGTTTCAGAAATGGTAGCCAGAACCTTCACTATGTCCATGTTAACAGATCTAAAGGACGCACATGTATAGCATGTCATGAGCCGCATGCAACCAACAATCCATTCCATATAAGGAATTCGGTGCCGTTTGGGGCATGGGCATTGCCCATAGGGTTTAAAGAGACTAAAAATGGAGGTTCCTGCTCTCCGGGCTGCCATGTGACTCGTTACTTCAACAGGATAAAGGCTGTCAAGAACAGGTAACCCTTCGGCATGATAAGACAGGCAGAGATAAAGGAAAAGATAACGATGGCGGGAAAGCAAGTAAGGCATAAAAAGGGAGGTTTCTCTTTTGTCTTTCTTCATCTCTTTTGTTACCTTTATCTCTTCTCCCTGCCTGTCGTTTTTCTGTCTGTCCCTAATGTTTATGCCCGACAGGAAAACAGTGTAAAGGCTGAGTCCCTCCTCTACAGGGAGTCTATGACACTTTTCGAGGATGGGAATGTAGATAAGGCGATAGAGCTTGTCAAAAAGGCCATAAAAGCAAATCCAAAATATCCGGATGCATACAACCGATTAGGATATATGCTGTTAAAAAAAGGGCGGATAAATGATGCCCTTGATGCCTTCAAGTCGGCCATGAAAATACATCCGGGATTACATTCCTCTCAGGCAGGAACAGGGCTCGCGCTTTTAAAAAAAGGTGACGCAAAGGGAGCGGAGATTATTGTCAAAAAGGCATTAATATTGAACCCCCATCCCTCAAAGGCCCATTACGTACTTGGTCTTGTTTACGAAAAACTTAAAGATTACAAGAATGCCATAAAGCAGTTTAAGAAAGGAATAAAAACATATAGAAGCGGTGACAATGGGACATATTAACAAAAGGGGGAAATTGGATTTCAAGATAACGTTTTCAATTATTGTTTTTTTTGTCTCTTTTGTCTCTTTCTCTTGCATTACCAATGCTCAGGCATTGCTTCAGACAGGAATGGCGGCGCCGCAATTTTCTCTCAAGAATATAGAAAATGACAAGATAAGCCTGTCGCAGTATTCTCGGAAAAAGGCGGTCATAATCCTTTTCTGGGCAACATGGAGTGCCAACTCTCCCAGGGCACTGAAACGATTTGAAAGATTCTATAAAAAATATAAAGACAAGGGAATACAGGTTATCGGTATAAATGTAGAAAATCAGACGATTTCCGATAACGATGTAGGTAACATAAAAGAGGTTATCAAAAAACTGCAAATCACCTTCCCTGTCCTTCTTGACAGGGGATTGAAGACATTTCATAGTTATCATGTTATGGCCCTGCCATCCACTATTGTTGTCTCGGGAGGCAAAATATCCTATGAACTCCCAGCACTGCCGATCATTGGCACGGAGAATATGTTTAACTATCTCCTTGCGTTGATAGGGGAGTCTCCCCCTAGAAAGGTCATACCCATACATATGCCGCGCTATGATGTCATTGCAGATACAAATCTTGGCAGGCGATTTGCCAAGAGAAAAATCTATGTAATGGCCTCTTCATTGTTCGAAAAGGCTATAAAGAAAGACCCTGAATACATTGTCCCATATATAGCGCTGGCCGAACTTTACGGTTCGGAAGGTAAAAATACAGAGGCGGAAAAAACTTTAAGAAAGGCGCTTGCCGTAGAGCCCGGAAATGTGGTTACAATGAGCGAGCTTGGTTATCTCCTTTCAAAAACCGGGAAGATAAAAGAAGCGATAAAGATTCTCAGCGGGGCCGTCAAAAAGAATTCGTATACGCCGGCATATTATTACCTTGCCTATGCCCTGTCAAAGGATGGAAAATTAAAAGAGGCACTTAAACTTTTTAAGAAGGCGATTTCATTGAATCCGTATGAGCCCGCGATATACCTGCTCAGAGCCGAGGTCTACGAGAACAGTAAGATGTTAAAAGAAGCGGCGTCTGATTACAGAAAGGCCCTTGAATTGTTTTTAGGGGATCCCCTGTTAATTCAGTAATAGTTAGTTGCCGCCTATCCCGCCGCCAAGCAGCGGGCCGGTAACCGGGCCAGACATGATGCCCATGCCAAAGGTCGCCATTGCCATGCTACTGTCCGGGGGGACGATTCAATGAGTATTGATTGACTGAGTGGCTGAAGCGCACCTCCGTCGATCCCCTGTATAATCCTGAAAAATACAAGCTCAAGTTTCTGGTGCACCAGGCTGAGTCTGGCTGATCTTGTAAGCTGAAAGGAGCTTGCCATATAATCGCATATCAAATGAATGTCGGCGACGGGAAAACCGGGTAGCCAAATGTTATGTGAAAATCTGGGGAATAAGGGGGTGAGCGATGGAGAAGTTAAGTGTAAAGGGATTGGCCGCCGGTCTGGGCGCTTCCTGGGCGTTTTGTATGTTGTTTGCCGGCTGGGCCGCCATGTTCGGCTGGTCTACCAAATTCGTTGAAGTAATGGCCTCGGTTTATATCGGGTTCGCGCCAAGCTTTTCAGGCGGTATCATCGGAGCTGCATGGGGATTTGTCGACGGCGCGATAGGCGGGATTATAATCGCCATAGTTTATAATGCAGTCACAAGAAAGAAATAACCTGAATTCGTAACGAATTCAGGATTTTTTTCAGGCGGGGGCAAGGTTGCCGGCGAGGAACTGGACAATGGCGACTGCGGCAAGTGCGGCAGTTTCAGCCCGCAGGGTGCGCCGGCCCAGGGAGACGGTTTGAAAACCGAGGGCGCGGGCGCGTTCTACCTCTTCTTCGTGGAAACCGCCCTCCGGACCCAGCAGCAGGCAGATGGACTCGCTGCCTGCTGAGGGCAGGGCGCCGGGCAGAGGAACACTCTTTTCATCTTCCCATAGCATGATTTTGCACGAAAACTGAGAGGTGTCGAGGTGGTTCAAGTCGGCGGCCGGATTGATCTCCATGGGGAGCGGCCGTTTGCACTGCTTGCAGGCCTCCAGCATGATGCGCTGCCAGCGTTCCCGCCGGCCATGGCGTTCACCCTTGTTCTCGCAGTATCTGGTCTGCAGAGGCTGGAAGGTCCGGACTCCCAGTTCGGTGGCCTTCTGCACCAGAAAATCCATTTTTTTTCCCTTGAGCAGGCCCTGGGCCAAGGTCAGGGGGACACCCTCCTCGGCAGGTTGCTGCCGGGAGAGGATGTCAACCGTTACCGCCTGCCTGGTCACCGAGTGCAGACATCCCTGGTACACGGTGCCGGTCCCGTCAAAAAGCTCGACGCAGGCGCCCGGCTGCAGACGGAGAACCGTGGCGATGTGCCGCGATTCCGCTGCGGAGATGACAGCCCGGTGGGCTGAAATCGAGCCGGGATCGATAAAAAATCGACGCACGAAAAGGGAAAAATATTGTGTAACCGTGGCGGGACTACACCTCGGTTACACTACAGGCCCCGTTGGGGCAGACCTCTACGCAGGTCTCGCAGCCGATGCACTCATCCATGTTGACCGGATCGGCCTTGCCATCCACCAGTTCATACACCCCTGATGGACAGGCGTTGATACACTCCTCGCTACCTTTGCACTTGTCCTTGTCGACTTCAACTTGCCACATGGTTTTTTCCTCCGAAATAAAGGTTTGTACAAAAAAAACAAGTTCGCTTGATTCAAAGTGTTATCCTGGATCCGTGAGCGTTCGAGAATGGTGCAGATGCAAGGCGGCAACGAAGTCGATTATCCTGGTGTGATATCAACGAGTTGCCAACGCAGCAGATGCGCAGTTATCGGGCGCCCCGCAGGGCGGCGCAGTGAAGAATATAAAATGCATTTATTTATCAATAATGCAATAAAATCCACAGGTTGCCTAGAATATCACCTCAAGCCGTCACGGCGGGTTTACTTGTCGCTTTTGGTCTTCACTTCCACCGGTTTTTTTTCTGCCGCGACAGTTTTCGCCGCGACCGGCAGGCCATAGCCAAGCCGTACCTTACGTTCAATTTCAGCGCTCATCTCCGGGTGTTCCTTGAGAAAGGCCTTGGCATTCTCCCGGCCCTGGCCGATACGTTCATCTTCGTAGGAATACCAGGCACCGCTCTTGTCGATGATCTGGAGTTCCACGCCAAGATCCAGCAGGTCGCCGGTCCTGGAGATGCCTTCGCCGTAGATGATATCGAATTCAGCGATCTTGAAGGGCGGGGCAACCTTGTTTTTCACCACCTTGACCTTGGTGCGGTTGCCGATAACATCCTGGCCTTCCTTGATCTGGGTCATTCTGCGGATATCGAGCCGCATGGAGCTGTAAAACTTGAGGGCATTGCCGCCGGTCGTGGTTTCCGGGTTGCCGAACATGACCCCGATTTTGATCCGGATCTGGTTGATAAAGACCAGGACCGTGTTGGTCCGCTGGATCACGCCGGTAAACTTGCGCATGACATGGGACATGAGCCGGGCCTGCAGGCCGACGTGCTGATCGCCCACGTTGCCGTCGATCTCGGCCCGCGGGACAAGGGCCGCCACCGAATCGATTACAATGACTGAGATCCCGCCGCTGCGCATGAGAATTTCCGTGATTTCCAGGGCCTGCTCGCCGAAGTCCGGCTGGGAGATGAGCAGGTTGTTCGTATCCACGCCCAGCCTTTTGGCATAGTTGATGTCCAGGGCATGTTCCGCATCGATAAAGGCGGCGGTGCCGCCCCGCCGCTGGGCCTCGGCAATCACATGCAGGGCAAGGGTTGTTTTGCCCGAGGATTCCGGGCCATAAATTTCCGTGATCCGCCCGCATGGAAGTCCCCCTACGCCCAAGGCGATATCGATGCTGAGAGCGCCGGTAGAAATGACCGGAATGTCTTCATACTGATGCTCGCCCAACCGCATGATCGAACCCTTGCCGAACTGCCGCTGGATCTGGGTCATGGCATTATCAACGCTCTTGATCTTGCCGGCCTCGTTTTTATTCATCGCTTCAGCCATTGTTTTCTCCTTTTGCCTTTAATAACGAGCGGCGCACCAGATCGAGAGCGGTCTGGGCGGTTTTTTCCTGTATCTGTTTCCGGTTGCCGGAAAAATGAAAGAGGGAGTCTGTCACCTTGCCATCCACGGATAATCCTATATAGACGGTTCCGACCGGTTTGTCGGCGCTGCCGCCGGTTGGTCCGGCAATGCCGGTAACCGAGACGCTGATGCTGGTGGCGCAGCGGTCGGCAATACCTGCGGCCATGGCCCGGGCGACCGGGGCGCTGACTGCCCCGGTCGCCGCCAGCAGCCTGTTGTCCACACCGAGCAGATCTTCCTTGAGATCGTTGCTGTAGGCCACCACACCGCCCGCAAACCACTCTGAACAGCCGGCAATCCCGGTTATTTTGCCGGACAGCAGGCCGCCGGTACATGACTCGGCCACGCTGATCTTTCTGCCGCCGGCGCGCAGGAGACCGCCAACCACTGAGGCCATTGAATCATGGTCAAGGCCGTAGATAACGTCACCGAGTGCCGCGGTAATCTGCCGGTCCAGCGATGCAAACAGGGTATCGGCCTCTTCCTCGCTCTGACCAAGCACGGTCAGGCTGACGTGCACTTCGCTGTTAACGGGATAATAGCCGATTTTGATGCGCGGCGTCTTCTCGAGCCGGTGCAGCTTTTGGTTGATTTCGTTTTCATGGAGGCCGAAAACCCGGTAGACCCGCTGCCGAACGTGATGACGGTCATCGTTGCCGGTCCAGTCGGCAAGACACGGCAGCACATGTTCGACGAGGAGTTCTTTCATCTGGGAGGGGACGCCGGGCAGAAAGAAAATCGGCGTTCCCTCGTAGACCAGCAGATACCCGGCCATCCTGGCCCGGGCATTGAGAACCTCGGCACCCTTGGGCAGCCAGGCGAGTTTTTCAAGGAAGCTTGCTGAACCGTCCGTGTCTCCCATGTGATGCCGGATGATGTCCAGGATTTCAGGATACAGTGTGGGCGGCCGGTTCAAGGCCACCGCCACGGCCTTATTGGTCAGGTCATCGGTTGTGGCGCCGAGGCCGCCGGTTACAATGACGAAATCCACCCGGCCGACGGCCAGTTTGATTGCCTCGCCGATCAGCTCCGGTGTGTCGCCGATGGTCTGCATGGCTAAGATCTCATAGCCCGCGGCAAAGAGCTGCCGAGCGGCAAAACTGCTGGTGGTGTTGGCGATACGGCCCGATGTTAATTCGTCGCCGATGGCGATTATCTCTCCGATCATCTATTAAGCTCATTGAAACTGGAACCTGAATCCGTGACGGCTTGAGGTAATATTCCAGGCAATATGTGGAATTTATTGCATTATTGACGAATAAATTCATTTTATACTTTTCACTGCGCCGCCCTCCGGGACGCCCAATAACGGCGCATCTGCTGTGTTGGCAACTCGTTGATATCACACCAGGATAATCAACATCGTTGTTGCCTCGAAGGTCTCGCAGGCTCGCTATCTGCATCTGCACCATTCTCGAACGTTCACGGATTAAGGTGGAAACGCATTGATTCGACATGACGCAAGGAGATTTTACCTGGTTCCGCTTTTTATCTCAAGCTACTCGTTCCGGAGCGTACCGAAAGGTTCATCTTCATCGAGACGGTCGATTCGTACGGCAACGAGTTGTCCGGCCAGGCGGGCCGGACCCTGGAACTGCACCGGAATATAATTTTCTGAAAATCCCTTGAGCAGGCCGGTTTTTTTGTTGTGCCGTTCAACGAGCACCTGCCTGACCGTGCCGACATGACGCCGGTAAAATTCCAGCTTTTTTTCATGGCCGAGATCACGCAGCCGGCGAACCCGTTCTTCCTTGATGTGTTTCGGCACCTGGTCCTGCATGGACGCGGCCGGAGTGCCCGGCCGCCGCGAAAAGGGAAAGACGTGGAGATAGGTAACCGGGAGGCCGGCCAGCAGTTGCAGGGTATTTTCGTGGGCCGCGTTGTCTTCGCCGGGAAAACCGCCCAGGATATCACAGCCAATGGCAATATGCGGAAGGGCGGCGTGGCTCTGTTGTACAGCCCGGGCAAAAGCGGCGACAGGGTAACGGCGGTTCATGCGCCGCAGGATGGTATCGTCCCCGCTTTGCAGGGGAATGTGCAGGTGCGGCATGAAATTCGGTGCCCGGATCATCAGTTCAAGAAGCGAGTCATTCACCTCGGTGGGTTCGATGGAACTGAGCCGGAAGCGCATGGCCGGGAATTCACGGCAAAGCCGTGCGAGGAGGCTGTAGATAGTTTCGTCCTCGTTCAGGTCCTGGCCGTACTTGCCTACGTTGATCCCGGTGATGACCAGCTCTCGGTATCCTTCTTCGCTGAAGATTGCGGCCTGCTCGAGAACATCCGGCAGCGCAAGGCTGCGGCTGCGCCCCCTGGTATGCGGGACGATGCAGTAGGAGCAGAAGTTGTTACAGCCGTCCTGAATCCGTAAAAAGGCGCGGGTGCGGCCGTTGAAGCGGCGAACCGGCAGGCGGCAGATTTCCCGCTTCACCCCGATATCGCTCAGAGGCAGGTCGCATTCGTTCTCGGCCAGGGCGGCATCAAGCACCTGGTCCTTATTACCGTTGCCGACAATGCAGACAGACCGGCTATCGGTTATTTCCAGGATGTCCCGGGATGCCACCTGCGCATAGCAACCGGTGATGATCAGGCGGGCTGCGGGATTCGTTTTTATGGCCCGGCGGATCAGCTGCCTGGATTGCTGGCCGGCCCGACCCGTAACCGCACAGGTATTGATCACATAAATGTCGGCCCGGCCGGCAAAGGGGACGATTTCGCAGCCGGCCCCGGTCAGGGACGAACTGAACGAGGCGGATTCAAACTGGTTGACCTTGCAGCCGAGAGTGGCAATGGCGATTTTCCTCACTGACAATGGTCTCCGTCCGCGGCAGGGAGCCGACCGTCGATGACGCCGCTGCCCAGTACCGTTTCCGCCGTGTAAAAAACCGCAAACTGCCCCGGTGTCACCGCTCTCTGCCGTTCGGTAAAAGAAACAATCCAGCGGCCCCGGCTGTCCTGGTCAACCGTCGCCGGCGAGGCCCGATGGCGGGAACGGAGCTGGACAAGTCCGTCCCAGGGCAGCGCCGGGGGCTTCCCGGTCCAGCACACCTCCCGCAGCATGAGGGAGTGGGTGAACAGTTCTTCATCCTTGCAGACGATGACCCGGTTGTCTATCGCGTCAAGCTCCATGACATACCAGGGCGTTGTATCGGGCAGGCCAAGACCGTGCCGCTGGCCGATGGTGTAATGCCAGATGCCCCGGTGGTGTCCGAGTACCCGGCCCTTGCGGGTTACAATATCTCCGGGGACGTCGTCTATTCCCTGCTCTTGCAGAAAGGCGGCAACACTGTCGCCGCCCAGAAAACAGACATCCTGACTTTCCGGCCCATGGACTCCGGCGAGACCCATGTCCGCGGCCATTCGGTACACCTTTTTTTTGGTGAATTCGCCGAGCGGCAGAATCATCTGGTTGAGTTGCGCCGCCGATAAGCGGCAGAGGAAGTATGACTGATCTTTTTTATCGTCAAGGCCGCGCATGATGAAGGATTGGGTGTCGTTTTCCCTGCGGATGCGGGCGTAATGGCCGGTAGCCATCCTGTCCATGCCTTTGGCCTTCATGGACTCCATCAGGGCTCCGAACTTGATGCGTCGGTTGCAGATAACACAGGGGTTGGGGGTCCGCCCATGTTGATACAGGTCAACAAAGTAATTGATTACGGTATCGGAAAAAAGCGGCCGCATATCAATGATAGACAGGGGAATGTCCAGGCGCTTGGCCACTGCACGCACTCGAAGGATATGTCCCTCGACCCCTTTCAGGGGCAGATGCATGAAAAATCCGTGCACGGCAAACCCCTGCCGATGCAGGATGGCGGCGGAAACCGTGCTGTCCACGCCCCCGCTCATGGCAATGCCGATTTTGAGTTGTGTCATGAAAAAAAGAGGTTTATTTAAACGGTTAATATTCGGATTGTTGACGCATAAATCCCGGGTACTGTACCATGTCGGGAAACGGGGGTAAACAGTAAGAAGTGGAACTTGTGGTTAATTTTTACAGCCGGGGAGAAGGAATAAACCGGCGGGGCAGGTAATGTCCGGCAAAAAAACGTCCTTCTCCGAAAAGAATTCGGCGAAGGACGCTTCGCTTGTCGTCAAAGCAGAGAAGATAGGACCTCGCATTCGCGGCAGATTTCCATTTTACTCTTCCATTCCTTTCCTGCCGCGCATTCGCATTGAGTGCCGTTTATAAACCAGCAGAGATGTCCGGCTTGAAACTCCCAGGCCGGACAAACTTTTTTGTACTCGCATTTTTTTCGTACCCAGCAGTCCTTGCGGCGTTGGGTGGTCTTCTGACGCTGGTTAATGAGCAGGAAATAGGTCTGTCTTTCAACATGAAGCGGCACCGGCCGCCATCCCTGTTCGTAGCTCTGGACGGCCTTTAAAGAAACGCCGAGGAGTCCCGCGAGTTCTTTCTGCGTTTTACCAAGCTTTGCCCTGGCTTTTGTAAAACTATTTTTGTCCATCTCTACCCTAAAAAAAGAAACTATTTGTCTAAAACTCCACCACTACCACGTTGTGTCCTTCGCGGCAAGATTTTTTTCAAGCACGGAACGCCGTAACCGGCCGGAGCGTTTCGGTTTCATCCCGACGCTGGAGCTGGAGGTAGAGGATGATATCGGGCAAAAAAGATCGTTTCCGGATGGGCACTCGCTAGATATCCACCACGGAGTTTTCTTCGCCAAACTCATTAGGTTCATACCGATCGGCCGCCGGATCGTTTACCCAGATATTACCGTCCAGCACATAACGGAAGCGGTAAGGCCGACCGGTTTCCAGGGAGATGGTTTTGGAAAAACTACCGTCTTTGAGCCGCTTCATGGGCCGGTCTTCCAGCGACCAGTCATTAAACTCACCGGCAAGTACTGCCGACTCGGCGTTTTCGGTATTGGGGTATTTAAAGGTGACGCGACAGGATTTTCCGGTTTTTGACAGTTTTTTTAGCAGCATGGGATACACCTTTCGGAATTTGAACTGTATGTTGATTGCACTGCTGAGTTTACGAACTATTCAGGTACGATTTCACTCCTGTAAAAGTTTAGAACAGGATCTTGCCGGAGTCAACAAATAAGTCATCGTTTTCGCCTTCCCGCTTCAGCCCATCCTGAGCTGCTTTTCAAGCACAAAATATTTGTTTTTTGCTGTTTCTCCGACGGCCGTGGGAAACTAATACGGCAACTGTCCGGATATGCTTCATATTAGGGTAAGCAGGCCAACGAATCTATAGTATGATGTGAGAGGGACTGATCGCCCGAAGATGGAGTGCGGCCGGGCAGTTACATCTCTTTGAGGAGCCGGATGTCCCTGGCCTCGGAGCGGTTGTCGTTGGCAGGATTCTCCACGATACGAAACTCGAAAATCCGGGAGGTATCCTGGAAATAGTGGTCCGAATCCGGGGCGGAGTTGGAGCGGTGAAAAAAAACGGTATCGCCCAGCAGCCGGCCTTTTTCCATCCGGTAGTAGCGGAAAAAACCAAAACCGCGGCCCTGGTTATAGTTGGCCACGCTGCCGCGATGCCAGTCGTCGTCGCCGAGGCCGTTGCTGTGAATGGGCAGCAGGCCGGGAATGAGGAAGCCGGACAGGTAGGAGTCCGCGACCTCCTTGAGTTCAAGGCTGACGTTGTGAAAACCGATTATTTCCACCCGGCAGCCCATGTTCTGCAGGGCGATGACCAGGCGGATGAAGTCGCCGTCACCGGAGAGCAGAATGATACGGTCCAGGTTGCGGGACTGAAGCAGGGCATCGATGGCCAGGTCCATGTCGGCATTGGCCTTGGTGGTGATGTTGCCGTCTTCGTCCTGGTAGCGGCGGACATATTTTTTGATGATTTTAAAGCCGCACTGCCTGAGGATATTGTGGTAGGAGTAAACTTTCTGCCGGTATTCCGGGTCCTTGGCCGTGCGCTCCCGGTCTTCAGCCAGGTAGCAGTTGGCCCGCAGCAGCACCGAGTCATCAGCATTGGCAAGGTCCACCAGCACGTCGTAACGCATGCCGTAGCCGCCGCTCCTTTTTATGTTTTCGGCGTCAACGTAAATGGCTGTTTTGAGCATGAATCCGTTATCCGTTCGCAATGAAATTTATGCTTGGGGGTTATTCCCACTCAATCGTACTCGGCGGCTTGGAGGAGATATCGAACACGACCCTGTTGACACCGCGAACCTCGTTGATGATCCGGTTGGAGATCCGGCCCAGCAGGTCATACGGCAGCCGGGACCAGTCGGCGGTCATGGCATCACGGCTGTCCACGGAGCGGATCGCGATCACATGTTCGTAGGTGCGGCTGTCCCCCATGACCCCGACGGTCTGGATGGGGAGCAGGACGGCAAATGACTGCCACACCTTATGATACCAGCCGGATTTTTTCATCTCTTCCAGCACGATTACGTCGGCCTGGCGGATGATATGGAGCCGTTCTTCGGTCACCTCGCCCATGATCCTGATACCCAGCCCCGGACCGGGGAAGGGCTGGCGCATGACAGCCTCTGCGGGCAGGCCCAGCTCCTGTCCCAGTTCACGAACCTCGTCCTTGAACAGTTCGCGCAGTGGTTCGATGAGATCAAGGCGCATTCGTTCGGGCAGGCCGCCGACATTGTGATGCGATTTGATGGGGGCCTTGCCGCGAAAGACGACGGATTCGATAACATCCGGGTAGAGCGTACCCTGGGCCAGGTATTTCACGTCGCCCAGCTTACGGGCCTCCTCTTCGAAAATTTTGATAAAACCCAGGCCGATGCTCTTGCGTTTTCCCTCCGGGTCGACAACCCCCTTCAGTTCATCAAGAAAGAAGGCGACGGCATCCACATCGATGACGTGGAGGTCGGATTTCTGCCGGAAAAAACGGAGCACGCTTTCCGTTTCGCCGGTCCGCATGAGGCCGTTATTGACATAAATGCAGGTCAATTGATCGCCGACCGCCCGGTGAACCAGGGCGGCGGTCACCGAGGAGTCAACCCCGCCGGACAGGGCGCAGATCACCTTGCCGCCGCTCACCTTGTTTCGTACCTGTTCCACCGTCGACTCGATAAAGGAGCGCATGGTCCAGGTAGGATGGCAGCCGCAGAGATCGAAGATGAAGTTTCTCAGTATGTCGGCGCCGATCGGGGTATGGACCACTTCGGGATGGAACTGCACGGCGACAAAGGGTTTATCCTGATGGCGCAGGGCGGCCAGGGGTGAATGAGCGCTGCTGGCCGTGATCACAAAACCGGGGGCGGCCTCTTCAATGCGGTCGCCGTGACTCATCCATACCTGGTACCGGGTGGGGGCAGTTTCCAGGCCGGCAAAGATGCCGGCGGTATGTTTGATAAGGAGTTCAGCCTTGCCGAATTCCCGTTTTTCCGCCTTTTCCACCAGCCCGCCCAATTGCTGCATCATGAGCTGGGCCCCGTAACAGATACCAAGAACCGGAATGCCCAGGTCGAAGATGCCGACATCGCTGATGGGCGCATCCTCGTCGTAGACACTGGCCGGGCCGCCGGAGAGGATGATGCCGGATGGCTTCATCTCCCGGATCCGGTCAAGTTCGAGGGTATAGGGATGGATCTCGCTGTATACCTTCTGTTCCCGGATACGGCGGGCAATGAGCTGGGTGGTCTGGGAGCCGAAGTCAAGGATAATGATTTTTTCGTTGTGCGTAGCCATGATCAATATTTTGAATGTTTGGTTATTTTATGTGCCTGGTGTCTGTTCAGGCGGGAGTCAACAATTTTGATTTTTTACCGAACCTGACCGGATCAAGTCAACAGGGTACCGGCTGTTTGTAAGCCGGCCGGCTCGCGGCAGGGAAGCGAGCTGGCGAGATCGTCCGGGGGCGGGTGGGGCTATAAGCCTTCGGTACGATAATTCGGCGCCTCACGGGTAATGATGACATCATGGACGTGTGATTCGCGCAGACCGGCCGGCGAGATGCGGACAAAGCGGGCCCGCCTGTGCAGCTCCGGTATGGTTGCCGCTCCGACATAGCCCATGCCGGAACGCAGGCCGCCCAGAAGCTGATAGATCATTTCGGCCAGAGTCCCCCGGTAGGGCACCTTGCCTTCGATGCCTTCCGGAACCAGTTTCGACGATCCCGAGTTTTCCTGGAAATAGCGGTCCCGGCTGCCCTTTTTCATGGCCCCGAGCGAGCCCATGCCCCGGTAGCCTTTGTATTTACGGCCCTGGAACAGAAACGTTTCTCCCGGTGCCTCGTCGGTGCCGGCAAAGAGAGAGCCAACCATGACCGTATGGGCACCGATACCGATGGCTTTACAGATATCGCCGGAAAACTTGATCCCGCCGTCGGCAATGACGGGGATTCCTTTTTTGCCGGCCTCTGCCGCACAGTCATTCAAGGCGGTGAGCTGTGGTACCCCGACGCCGGCGACAATGCGGGTTGTACAGATGGAGCCGGGCCCGACCCCGACCTTGACCGCGTTGGCGCCGGCCTTGATCAGGTCCCTGGTCCCCTCGGCCGTGGCCACATTGCCGGCAATCACCGGCAGATCGGGCCAGGCACCCTTCACCTCGCTCACCGCCCGCACGACCCCGACGGAATGGCCGTGGGCCGAGTCCAGGACCACGACATCGACTCCGGCCTTGACCAGGGTCTCGGCACGTTCGAGCATGTCAGTGCTGACGCCGATCGCCGCGCCGGCCAGCAGCCGCCCCATGCTATCCTTGGCCGCATTGGGATATTTCTTGATCTTTTCAATATCCTTGATGGTGATCAACCCCTTGAGTTTGCCTTCATCATCCACCACCAGCAGTTTCTCGATCCGGTGTTCGTGCAGGAGGGCCTTGGAGTGTTCCAGGTCAATTCCCACCGGGGCGGTGACCAGGTTTTTGCTGGTCATGACATCGGCTACTCTCAGGCTGTCGTCGGAGACAAAACGCAGGTCGCGGTTGGTGACGATGCCGACCAGTTTTTCACCATCCAGGACCGGCAGACCGGAAATCTGGTAGCTGGCCATGATCGACTGCACCTCGGCGACGCTCTGGTGAGCGGTGACGGTTATCGGATCAATGATCATGCCTGATTCAGATTTTTTGACCCGCTCGACTTCCCTGGCCTGGCTCTTGGTGCTCATGTTTTTGTGGATTATGCCGATCCCGCCTTCCCGGGCCATGGCGATGGCCGTCCGGTGTTCCGTGACCGTGTCCATGGCCGCGCTGATCAGGGGGGCGTTCAGGAGTATTGTATCCGTCAGCCTGGTTGCCAGGGAGACCTCGGAAGGTAATGCTTCCGAGGCGGCAGGAATCAGAAGGACGTCGTCAAAAGTATATGCCGCGGGTATGTCCTGAGAGAACATGCATCCCTCCTTGCTTGATATGAAAATCGTCTCGGACGAAGTTCTGTGTCCGTGGAGATTTTCATTGTTAGTTGGTTCGTTCAAAAATATTTTGCAGAATTGGCGCCGGGAGGCGAAAATGTGAAGTCTTTTTTTGAGCGGCCCCTTACCATGTTTGATTAGTAATTATTTTTGGGGAGGTGTAAAAAAATACGTCATCGTTTTCAATTCCAATGAGTTGTTTGCCTGCCTTTCCTTACGGTGCAATGTAGCACGTTAGGGCATAAAAGAAAATGGTAAATGAGAACTCCAACCCTTGAGCGTCCGTGCCGGTTGGTGTCGCGCCTAAAAAAAATATGGATTTTTTGTAACTATTCAGGTACAAGCGAAAACCGGCATACCCTCCGGCAAAAAAATGGTGATACTATGGCACTTCTGTTGGAAATTCATCCGCATACCCCCCAGCCGCGTCTGATCAGTCAGGTGGTTGACGTCCTGCAGAGAGGAGGCGTGATCTGCTATCCCACTGATACCATGTATGGTCTCGGCTGTGATGTTTTTAGTCAAAAGGCGGTTAAACGGGTCTACCAGATAAAGAAAAGACCAAAGCACAAGCCGTTCACCTTTATGTGTTCCAGCCTGAAAGATATCAGCCGGTACGGTCATGTCGGCAATGCGGCCTACCGCCTGATGCATAAAAATCTGCCCGGTCCGTACACCTTTGTTTTGCCAGGCACCAAGCTGGTCCCCAGGATCATGCTCACCCGGCAGAAAACGGTGGGTATCCGGGTGCCGGACCACCCGATCTGCCTGGCCCTGATCGAGAGCCTCGGCAATCCCATCCTTACCACCAGCGCCATGTCGGAGGACGAATCCGAGCCGCCCCTGGATGCCTTTGATGTTAATGAACTTTTCGGTAACCAGGTCGATTTGATTATCGACGGCGGCCCGGTCTATCCGGACCCCTCAACCGTGGTTTCTCTGGTCGGCGATCGGCCTGAAATTCTGCGTCAGGGCAAGGGAGACAGCAGTATTTTCCTATGAAAATAAAAAAGCCGGTGGTCGCATGATGCGGCTCACCGGCTTTTTTTTTAATCCAGAAACTTATTCTTTTTCGATCAGGACTTCCTTGAGAGATTTGCTCATGGTAAAGTGCAGGGTCTTGCGGGCCGGGATATTCATCATCTTGCCGGTTTTGGGATTTTTGGTGCTGCGCGGTTTCCGTGTTCGCACGGAAAAACTGCCGAAACCTCGTATTTCCACACGCCGGCCGTCGATCAGGGCCTGGGCGATTTCTCCAAGAATAATATCAACGGCAACAGCGATGTCCTGCTTGTAATATCCGCCAAGTTGTCCGGCAACTTCGTTAATCAGTTCACGCTTCAGCATTGTTGTGTTACCTCTGGCTGTTGGCTATTTTCAATAATCTGTATCCCGCTAAAAACAGCACGGCAAAAAAATAAAATAGGAAAAAGGTTATCCTGTTTCCGGGCGGGGCAATCAGTGCCCCGCCGCCATATTTTTTTCAGCTTGCCGCAAAACAAACTTTTCAGTTGTCTGTCTCCTGATCCTGATCCTGGTCCTGATCATGATCCTCGGACGCGGCAGCTTTAAGGAGATCGCCAAATGTTGATGGCGCTGAAGCCTGTTGTTTCCGCTCATGCTTGTCGGCAGAGGGACTGTCGGTATCTCTATCTTCCAGGGCTTTGGTGGACATGGCGATCTTGCGATCATCGGGTGAGACGCTGATAATCATCGCCTTCATCGGATCGCCCACGGTGAACATGCCGATCGGAGTATCGATCTTTTCTCTACTGATTTCCGACACATGCACCAGGCCTTCGATGCCCTCTTCGAGCTGGACAAAGATACCGAAGTCGGTGACATTGGTGATAATGCCGTCGATCGTGGTGCCGGTGGGGTATTTGTTGGCCGCGGCCTGCCACGGATCGGGCTCAAGCTGCTTGACGCCCAGGGAGAACCGCTCGTTTTCCTTGTCGATTTTCAGGACAACCGCCTGGATGGTTTCACCCTTGGCATATTTCTCTGACGGATGTTTGATCCGCTCGGTCCAGGAAAGATCAGAGACATGGATGAGGCCGTCGATACCTTCCTCGATACCGATAAAGATGCCGAAATCAGTGATGTTCTTGATCTTGCCCTCAATGATTGAGCCGACCGGATAATTCTCTTCGACCACCTCCCAGGGATTGGGCAGCATCTGTTTCATGCCGAGCGAAATGCGCTTGGTATCCGCCTCGACCTTGAGGACCTTGATCTGGATTTCGTCGCTGACACTGACCATCTTTGAGGGATGGCGCGGTTTTTTGGACCAGCTCATTTCAGAGATATGGACCAGTCCCTCGACTCCCTCTTCCAGCTCGACAAAGACACCGTAATCGGTGATGGAGACAACCTTGCCGGTTACAGTGGAGCCGACCGGATATCGTTCCGGCACCCGGGCCCATGGATCTTCCTTGAGCTGCTTGACGCCCAGGGAAACCCGGTCCGTGTCCCTGTCATACTTGAGGACCTTGACCTCGATCTCCTCGCCGACGCTGTACAGCTTGGAGGGATGGGAAACCCGGCCCCAGGAGAGGTCGGTGATATGGCAGAGTCCGTCCATGCCGCCAAGGTCGATGAACAGGCCGTAATCGGTGATATTGGTGATAGCGCCGCGGATGGTCTGTCCCTCTTCCAGGGAAGAACACATCTTTTCGCGCAGCTTGGCCCGCTTTTCTTCGAGAATGGCCCGGCGGGAAATGACCACGTTGTTGCGTTTGCGGTTGAATTTGAGCACCTTGAACTCAAAGTTCTGACCGATAAGGCTGTCCAGGTCCTTGACCGGTCGCAGGTCAATCTGTGAATAGGGCAGGAAGGCCGGTACGCCGACATCGACAGACATGCCACCCTTGACCCGGCTTTCGATCCGGCCCTCGATCGTACCGTCTTCTTCTTGAATTTCTGCTATTTTCTCCCAGACTTTAATGGCAATGGCCTTTTCACGCGAGAGCTGCAGTCCGCCCTCGTCCTTACGGCGTTCTATGAAGACTTCGAATTTATCGCCGATCTTGATTTCACGATCAGGATCTTCGTGGCGAAATTCGGCAAGGGGAATGTAGCTTTCAGCCTTGTCGCCGACATCGAGCAGCACCATGTCGTTATTGAGGCCGACGACGGTGCCGGTGGCCACCGCCCCTACCTCGATTACCGTGTTGTTGTCTTCCTGCTCAAAGAGTTCGGCAAAGCTTATCTCCTCGCTGTCGTTGATTTCCGCCGTTTCCGCCGCGTGAACGGGCTGAGTTGCATTTGTAGCCATGGGTTACTGTTCCTCTGTTGACCGGGATCATCCGGCCGTTTTCAATTAAAGGGTTAAAAGGTTTAGGTTGGCATTGCCCCGGTTGAGACCATGCCCCAAAGTGATCTTATTACCAGAGTCATTAGGGAAAAACAACTGTTTCATCCTGAAAAACTGTCTTTTCCTGCAGGAGAATGACGGCCGGTTTGAGCGGGCTGAATACGGGGTATTAACCTTTTCCGAAAAGGCCCATTTTCTCAAGGAGCGGGCTGAACAGCTCTTCGAAGCTCGGGATGGCTTTACGGAGTACCACGTCGAGGTGCTTGATGTCTCTTTCGTTGACAACCAGGTTGGCGCTCGATGCCAGGGCCTGAAGGTCATAGAGGGTGTGGAATTCCGGGCCGATGAGGATATAAAAGATGTAACGGCGTCTCTGCATGGCCATTTCCCGCATATAGGCATGAAAAGAGGAGTCCTCCAGGCTCTCGCCTTCAAAACGGCTGTGCAGGGTGACGCAGGCAAAGTTGACAAACCGCATCCGGTCCCTGGCCTCCTGGACCGTCTCGGCGATGAAGACCTGGTAGCCGACCTGCTCCACGGTTTCACGAACAGCGGCTCTCTCGCTGTTTTCAGGATAGAGGAGAAGCGCCATGGGCACATCTTCTATTTTTTCTTCATCCTGAAAGCGCTCTTTTCTGAGCCATTCAATATCGGGCGGCGCCGGAGGCTGGACGGCCGTGGAGCCGTTTACCTCCGAGGTGCCGTTGGCGGCAATTCTGATGGGCCGCTTGCAGCTCGGGCATTTGATGGTGAGTCGTTTGCCCGGCGCCAGTTCACTCAGGGTCCGCTGCAGTTTAGCCTGCTGGGCCTTGCCTAGCTTCAGCGTTTTCCGGCAATGGGGACAGGTGGTAATCATGTTTAATCTCCAAAAGATAAACGGCCAGCACGGCTACCTGCTGTAACGATCCTTATCGTCTTCCTGCATTTTCAGCTCGCGGATATCCGTGGTGCTTTCGCCGCGGGCAGATTTAATGGTGTCCAGGCCGCGTTTGATCTCGCTGCGGTGCGAGCTGTATATGAGCGCCGATTCTTCGGTAATCAGTCCCTGCTCAAAAAGCCCTACCAGGTGTTGGTCAAAGGTGCGCATACTATGGGCCGATCCCGCCTTGATAATATCGTAAAAGGTCTTTTCTTCACTTTCGCCGTTAATGATCAGGTCCGTGACCCGGAGGCTGGTGCAGAGGATTTCCATGGCGGCTATCCGGCCGCCGCCGACCTTGGGCACGAGCCGCTGGCTGACTATCCAGCGGATGGTATCGGCCAGCCGGTTACGGATCTGCGGTTGCTCGTCGTGCTCAAACATCCCGAGAATCCGGTTGATGGTCTGGCCGGCATCGATGGTATGCAGGGAGGAAAAGACCGCATGGCCGGTTTCTGCCGCGGTGAGGGCGATTTCCAGGGTCTCCCGGTCGCGGATCTCCCCGACCAGAATGACCTTGGGCGCCTGGCGGAGCGAGGCCCGCAGGCCGTTGGCAAAGGTGTCGAAGTCGTCCCCCATCTCCCGCTGGTTAAAGGTGGCTGTTTTGTGCGAATGGATGTACTCGATCGGATCTTCCAGGGTGACGATATGGACGGCCCGTTCCTTGTTGATCTGGTTGAGAATCGCCGCCATGCTGGTCGTCTTGCCGGTCCCCGTGGCCCCGGTGAAGAGGATCAGCCCGTTCCGTTCGCCGGCGATCTTGCTGAAGGCTGCGGGCAGGTTGAAATCCGTGATGGACGGGATTTTCGTTTCGAGTTTTCGTAAAACCGTGGTAAAATGGCCCTTCTGGGAAAAGACGTTTACCCGGAATCGGACCGTGTCGTTCGTGGAATAGGAGAGGTCGCAGGAGCCCTTGTGCAGCAGGTCGTCGAGCAGCCTTCGGTTGGCGCCGATCAGGTTAAGGGCGAACACCTCGGTTTGAAAGGGGGTCAGTTCCCGGATCGGCGGTTGTACCGCCACCGGCACCAGCACCCCGTCGCTTTCCACCTGCAGGGGCTTGCCGACGGTGACATTCAGATCCGACACCCGCTCGTGTTTTTCCAGCATGGCCGAGATCCAGTAATTGATTTCCAGTTGTTTCATAATGGATACCGTATTGCAATTGACAGGGACAACTCATATTGTACTATCGCTGACTGACCGTGAAAGACAAGAAAAAAATGATTTTACACCCCCTTGCCGCGACACTGCTCAGGGAGCGGGGCAGCAGGAAATCCCCCAGCACTGCCCGAATCGGGCCGT
>UOEY01000069.1_pt1 | contig 38372 bp, 30 predicted proteins | sample 1989501 | NCBI WGS metagenome assembly UOEY01 (sample SAMEA4712198, study PRJEB27164) | hydrothermal vent metagenome | biome: marine basaltic hydrothermal vent biome; feature: marine hydrothermal vent; material: mineral | place: Pacific Ocean | collected 2011-06-14/2011-07-23 | depth 1691 m | reverse complement strand
GATACTCAAGACCGCCTTTATCTTCATCCTGATCGGCTTCGGCACCAAGGTGGGGCTGGTCCCCATGCATACCTGGCTTCCCGATGCCCACAGCCAGGCGCCTTCACCCGTCTGCGCTCTCCTGTCGGGCGTGGAGACCACCACCATCCTCTATGTTATCCTGAGGCTGCTGCCGATCCTCAATGTCTCGCCGTCAATCCATGCCGGGGAGTGGTTCCTGGTCTCGGGACTCGTATCGGTCGGCGCCGCCGCCTTTCTCCTGATCCAGGTGAAGGATTACAAGCGGCTCTTTGCCTTTTCCACGGTCGAACATATGGGGATAATCATGGTGGCCGTGGGACTCGGCGGTTCGGCCGCCCATCTCGGCGCCACCTACCAGATCCTGAGTCATGCCATTACGAAATCACTCTGCTTCTTTGCCGCCGGCTCCACGCTCCTGATCGTCGGCACCAGGGAGATCTCCTCGGTAAGGGGGCTGATCCGGACGTCACCCATAGCCGGCGCCGCCTTCCTGATCGGCGGGCTGGCCATCGCGGGCGCCCCGCCGTTCGCCGTCTTTCTGAGCGAGTTTTCCATCCTGCGGGCCGGCATCGCCGGCGGGCACTATATCGCGATCACCCTGCTGGGCATATTTATCTTAATGGCCTTTGCCGCGGTCATGTTCCATGTCAACAGAATGGTCTTCGGCAAGCCGCCCGAGGACATGATCAAGGTGGCGCTGCCGAAAACAGCCGTTATCTCACTCGCCATGGCCCTGGTGCCGGTTATTGTCCTCGGCCTTTATATCCCGGACAGCCTTTACAAGCTGTTGCGTCTTGCCGCAGCTTCACTGGGGAGGTGATACCATGAAGAAAACCACCTGTAAAAGCAGCAGCATGAAGGAATTGCCGGAGGAGCTCCCGCCGGGTTGTCACGGCCCGGTCACGGTAATCGCCGCAGCCGGACGATTCAGTTGCTGCATGGAATCGAGCGCCGCGGACATCCCGCCGATATGCAACTGGCTGACCACCAGGCAGGGGTACCGGTTCGCCTCCATAGTCATCGAGGAAATGGAGAAAGAATGGCTGGCCCACTATATATTCTACAGCGACAACGGCCAGGGTCCCGTCAGTATATCGGCCAGGGTCGACAAGGCGGACAAGGCGCTGCCCTCCATAAGTCACCTGATACATGCGGCGGACTGGCACGAACGCGAGATGGAAGACCTCTTCGGCCTTGTCTTCGAGGGCCATCCCCGCCTGGGCGAGTTTGTCCTCCACGAAGAGTGGCCGGAAGGGACCAACCCCATGAAGAAAAATTTCGACGCCACCGTTCCCTATATCGACCAGGGATCAAGTTCCAGTTGCAGTTGGCATCCGCCGGCCCTGGTCAGTGAATCGGGGGCCTTCATGATGCCTATCGGCCCGATCTTTTCCGGTTTCGCCGAATCCGCGCACTTCCTGCTCGAGACGGTCGGCGAGGACATCATCAGGATGATCCCCCGGTTCTTTTACAAGTACCGCGGGGTGGAAAAGACAGCAGAGGGCCTGCCTGCCGACAGGGCGCTGCTGCTGGCGGAGAGGTTCTCCGGCACCTCCGCCTTTGCCCACTCCCTGGCCTTCTGCCACGCGGTGGAAGAGATCTGGGGCACCAGGGCGCCCCGGCGGGCCGTGGCGCTCCGGGTCATGCTGGCCGAGCTGGAACGCTTCCGGCACCACGTCGCGGCCATAGAAGGAATCTGCAGTTCCACGGGCCTCGTGGTCGCCGCCAGCCAGGCGGGCATCCTGGAAGAGGATATCCTCAGGTTGTCCTGTAAATTCGCCGGGCACCGCTACCTGTTCGGCCTGAACGTACCGGGCGGCCTGCAGCGGGATTTCAGCGACAGCGAATGTATGGAACTCGCCGGGGACGTAAAAAAGATCTTCGTGAAATTACAGGACATGGAAAAGAGGCTGCGCTTCTCCAGCAGTTTTCTCGACCGGCTGGAAGAGGTGGGGACGGTCACGATGGAAGATGCGGTTGATTACGGGCTTGTCGGTCCGGTCGCGCGGGCCTCGGGCGTATCGGGTGATCTCCGGACCTGCCTGCCCTACGGCAATTACGGTTCTTTTGAGTTTTCCGTGCCTGTTGAAAAAGAAGGCGACGGCTACGCGCGGCTCCGGATACTTTTTCAGGAGGCGGAGCAGTCAAACAATATTATCTCGCAGGCCGTCTCCTCGCTCCCCGGCGGCGGCGTCCTGCAACCTCTCTCGCCCGGCGCCAGGCCTGCCGGCGCCGCCCTGGGCTGGGCGGAAACCCCGCTGGGCGCTACGTTTCACTGGGTGAGGCTGGCAGAAGACGGCCGGGTCGCCAGGTACCGCCTGACCACCCCGTCGTTCACCAACTGGCACGGTTTTCACCTCTCGGTAGAGGGATTTGCCTTTCAGGATTTTCCCATAATACTTGCGACCTTCGGGTTGTCAAACGCAGAGTGCGACCGTTAGGAGGTCAACATGTCCGGCTGGGTATTAAAAGGACTGAAAACAGGGATCAGGACCACACTCTATCCAAAGGTTACAGAGACGGCGCCGGGAGTATCACCGGGCCGGCCGGAAGGCGGCGGCATTGCCGGAAACAAAAAACCGGCGGCTGCCGCCTGCCCGGTTGATGCTATTGCCGTCCGCAATAAACAGGTATCCGTGGATTACGACAAATGCATACTCTGTGCCCGATGCCTGCCGCCGGCCGGGACCATTCTCGACAAACCGGCCGCAGGTTATGAATGGGCCTATGAAATACCGCGGGATGGTGTCGCTGCCGGGGGAGTGGCAAAAACCTGCAGCCATTCCCTCCATATCAAGGTGGTCGACGGGGGGGCATGCAACGCCTGCCTGAGCGAGGTCTCGCAACTGACCAAGCCGTACTACGATATGCATCGTCTCGGCTTCTTTATTACCCCGACACCAAGGGACGCCGACCTGCTGCTGGTGGTCGGGCCGGTAACCGAACATATGAAACTACCGCTGAAAAAGGCCTTCGAGGCAATGCCGGAACCCAAGACGGTGATGGCCGTGGGGACCTGTGCCCTGTCGGGCGGCATCTTTGGTCCGGGGTTTGCGGCCGGGGGCGGGGTCCGGGAATTCCTGCCCGTGGACATCGCCGTACCTGGCTGTCCGCCGCCGCCCCTGGCGATTATTCACGGCCTGCTCATGGCGGTCGGCAGAAAAGACCCTGTCCCGTCGTCAACCTCACCCGGGCCGGGTAGCGGCAGGGAGGCGGAGAAATGATGAATATACCCATTCTTCTGGAACTGTTTCTGCTTTCCTGCGCAGCCGGCATTCTCCTGGCCCTGGCGGTCCCGGAACGCTACGCGCCGGCCGTCCTCGCCTGGACCGCCTCCATCTCCTCGGCGGTTATCATGGTTGCCGGCGGCATCGGTCTCTTTACGAGCCAGCCGTTTCACGCTGAGCTCTGGCGGATCTCTTCGCTGGGGACCCTGGATATCAGGATGGATCGTCTTTCAGCCCTGTTCGTCTTTATGGCGGGCATGATCTTCCTGCCGGTCTCGGTCTTTTCCGGCCGTTACATGCAGCGCTACTCCGGCCGTTACAGCCTGAGATCGTTCAGTATCTTTTATCATCTTCTCTTTGCCGCCGTTGTCCTGCTGCTCATCGCCGCCGATGCCCTCTCCTTTCTGCTGGCCTGGGAGGTGATGTCCATCCTCTGCTACCTGTTGATCAACTATGAACACGAAAAGCAGGACAACACCAGCTCGGGCCTCCTGACGCTGGTCATGGGCGAGGCCGGATTCCTGGCCGTGGTGTTCGGCTTTCTGTTACTGGCCGGGCCGGCCGGCGGCCTTGATTTCGCCACCCTGAGACTAAACGCCGGCGCCATCGGCGGCGCCACGCGCTGGGTTATCTTCCTGCTTACCTTTTTCGGCTTCGGCATCAAGGCGGGGATCATTCCAGTGAACACCTGGCTGCCCAAGGCATATAAGGCGGCGCCCGGCAATGTCGCCGCCATACTCTCCGGGGTTACTCTCAACCTGGCGGTCTACGGTATCATCCGGGTCAATGCCGACATCCTCCCCGCCCTGACTGCGGGACCGGGGATAGTGGCGCTCATCACCGGCAGCCTCTCCGCCCTGATCGGCATCCTCTACGCCACGACGGAAGACGATATGCAGATAATGCTGGCGCACAGTTCCATCGAAAATGCGGGCATCATCATTGCCGGTCTCGGCGCGGGCATGGTATTTGCCGCCATGCACCATCCGGTGCTGGCCGGCATTGCCTTTATCGCCTCGCTCTACCACATGATCAACCATTCCATGTTCAAGACGCTCCTCTTCCTCGGCAGCAGCGGGATAGAGCTGAAGACCGGCGGCCGGGATATGAACCGGCTCGGGGGGCTGATCCGGTTTATGCCCTGGACTGCGGCGTTTTTTCTGATCGGCGCCCTCTCCATTGCGGCCCTCCCGCCTTTCAACGGTTTTGTCAGTGAATGGCTGACGCTCCAGACCATGCTCCAGAGCGCCTCCCTGCAATCCATACCGGTCAAAATCACCTTTGCCCTGTCCGGCGCCGCGCTGGCGCTGACTGCGGGCCTGGCGGTCACCTGCTTTGTCAAGGCCTTCGGCATGAGTTTCCTGGGGATGGGCCGGTCGGAATCAAGCCGGCGGGCGGTTGAACTGCCCTGGTCGATGAGAAGCGCAATGTTATTCCTGGCGCTCCTGTGCATTGTTTCCGGCATCCTCCCCACTTACATCATCCCGGTCCTGGACCGGACCGTCACCCCCATTGTCCATGAAAGTGCCGTGGACGCATTGGTGCCGCCGTTCTTCACCGGCGGCCGGGGCAAGGAGAAGCTCAACAAGGCATTTGCCGCCGATTTCCACAAACTGGGCGCCCAGGTAGGCAGTGACGTCCTCCCCGGCAGGGGCCTGGTGGTCCTGCACCAGGGCGGCAAGCGCAATCCCGTGGTCTTTGCCATGTCGACTTCCTATACCTTTGTCGTGCTGCTTTTATTGCTCGGCGCCACCATGATCATGCTCAAAATAGTGGCCCGGCGGCAAAAAGTGCGGTATCGGCCCGCATGGGACGGCGGGGTACGAAAATTACTCCCCGGGATGACTTACAGCGCCACCGGCTTCTCCAATCCGGTAAGGGTGATCTTCAATACGGTGTTCCACCCGACAGTGACAATCGAAACCGGGGAGAGTCCGGTCGGGCACTTCAGGACAGCCATCACCATGGAAAGAACCGAGGTCCACATTACGGAAAGGCTGGCCCTGAAACCCGTTGTTTCAATGCTCAGGGCGATATCGGCCCGGATAGCCGCAATGCACAGCGGCAGTGTCAACACCTATGCAATGTATGTTATCATCAGCCTGGTAATGCTCCTGATCGGCGAACGATTTTTCTGAACTCCCGTAACCCTCATAACCCCGTAGGCTGGGTAGAGGAACGAAACCCAACAAACCGGCTGCCCAAAAAAGGAACAGGCCGGAAGCCCAGGTATACTGGGCTTCCGGCCTGTTCCTTTTTTTGTGTGGTGCCCCCGGCAGGATTTGAACCTGCGGCACCAGGATTAGGAATCCTGTGCTCTATCCCCTGAGCTACGAGGGCGCGATTTATTAGGTGGAACGAGTGACCGGTCGAGCGATTGCTTTTCCGCAGAGGCGTCTATGGCGGCCGAACCTGTCTTTGTCAAGTTGCGGCCTACTTTTAACATAAAAAACAACACGTTGACAAGGCAAAAAACAACAGAACATATGCACCTGGAATAACAGGCTCAATTCGCCCGAAGTGGACGGAGGACCGGGCTGGGAGAGAAATTGGGGAATTTCCGGCAGGGACTCTTTAATAAAAACCGCCGAAAGTCAAAAAGAATAACCCGACTCAGGGGGCCGGCTTTCTGACTTCCGGGGTGTTAAAATTTAATCGATCACCTTACAGCGGCCTGACGTTCTCTGCCTGCAGGCCTTTCTGGCCCTGAGTGACCTCAAAGGCGACCTTCTGTCCTTCAGACAATGTCCGGCGCCCTTCCCCGATAATGGCTCGGAAATGGACAAAGACATCCGGACCATTTTCCTGTTCGATGAACCCGTACCCCTTGTCATCGTTGAACCACTTCACCGTTCCCTTAACCTCCTGATCTGACATACCGACCTCGTTTTAAAAATTGCCAATATCTGGCTTTACTAAAAACCCGGCGCCATAATAGTGCCAGGGCAAACACAAAATTGCCGGAGAGTCCCCCTTCATTCTTCTAAGGATTCTTCCTGCTCCGGGTCTCCCTCCTGCCGAACCTTTTTTTTGTTCAGCTTGCGTTGCAGTTTTTCTTCTTTCTTTTTTTGTTTCGCCAACTCTTTTTTTCGTTTCTCAAAAGAATAATTTGTTCTTGCCAATTTTTTTCCTTTTTATCACCCGTTCTCAATAAAAGCCACATCCCTGAGATTATGTAACTCTGGTTACAGGGTATGGCACTCTACGCTTATTACTTGCACCCGAATCCGTGACGGCTTGAGAGACACTTCATGCCATATTCGGAATTTATTGCATTGGTCCGAATAAACGCATTTTCCGTCTGCACCGCGCCACCATGAGAGGCACCCGGTAACGGCGCATCTGCACCGTTATCGAACACTCACAGATCCAGGTACATCTAAAAGGCCCGGCCAGTCCCACTGCTCGTCTGCAAGGCCGGGAATAATTTCATCCTGACTGCGGAATGCCGCAACAAAATGGTTCCTATTTATTCGTTATGGCAGAAATATCAAAAAAATTCAACAAAATTAGGCGACCTGTACCGCGAGAGGAAACCGTCAGGCAACTTCGCCGTCATCCAGTTGCCGGCAGCCGGTCAAGGCATCTGCCGTGAGACCGGGCCTGACGATGCTGTTCCGGCCGATCTTCATCCTGGCAGGGACCTCCGCCTTCTTGCCGACCAGCGAGATGCCGGTGTAGAGGTGTTTAGGAAATTCCCGGTTGGGTTGTTTTTTGTTGTCGCCATAGCCGACAATGGCATCTGCACCGATGCGGACCCGTTTATCGCAGATGGCCAGGTCCACAACCGCGCCCGCTTCGACAACCGAATCCTCGAAGATAACGGAATCACGAATTACTGCGCCCTTGCCCACTATCACTCCTGGCGACAGGATTGAATTAATGACCGTCCCCTCCACAATACAGCCGGCCGAGATCATCGACGAACTGATATGGCAGCCGGTCATGAAACGGGCGGGCGCCCGATCCATCGGCCGTTCGTCCGCCTCCAGGTTCGGTCTGATCCCCCACGCTTCCGGGGCGATACCGGAGCCCTCCCTGATCACATCCATATTGGTTTCCCAGTAGGACTGAATGGTCCCCACATCACGCCAGTAACCATAAAAGGGATAGGCAAAAACCCGGTCCTGCACAATGGCCCGCGGGAGGATATGTTTGCCGAAATCAATTTCCTGCCGCTCCTGCGACAGGGTTTGCAGCAGATACTGCGTATCGAACACGTAGATCCCCATGGACGCCAGGTTGGTCCGCGGCACCGCCGGCTTTTCCTCCCAGTCGACGATCCGGTTTTCCCGGTCGACGATCCCGGTTCCGAACTCATGAATCTGGCTCATGGGCACGACCATCATGCCAACGGTAACGTCCGCTTTCTTGAACTGGTGGTAGGCGATCATCGCATCGAAATCCATGTGATAGATGTGATCACCGGACAAGATCAGGACTTCCTCGGAGGGATGCGCCTTGATAAAGTCAATGTTTTGCCGGATGGCGTCCGCCGTCCCCCGGTACCAGTCCGAATCTTTCTCGCCCGTGCGCGGCGGCAGAATCTTGACGCCCCTGGACCTGCCGGTAAAATCCCAGGCCTCGCCGCCGCAGATATGACGCATAAGAGACAGGGGCTTGTACTGGGTCAGAACGCCCACCCGGCTCAGGCTCGAATTCATGACATTGCTCAGGCTGAAATCAATGATGCGATACAGGCCGGCGAACGGCACCGCCGGCTTGGCCCGGTTTTCGACCAGGATGTTGAGACGGCTGCCGACCCCGCCGGCCAGGAGCAGAACCAGGGCATCTTTACGGGTCTTCATTTCAGCACCTCATGATCGGCCACAACGCGGGCCGGCCACTTGTCGGGGGCGAGACGGGGATGAATGGTGCAGCCGCGGCCGATCTGCAAACCTTCGGGCACCAGGTTGTTCCAGCCGACGACGGTGATCCCGTCACCGCAGCCCGGTTCCGCCTCGGCACCGATCCGGCAGCCGGCGCCGAAAATCGTATTGACATCGCTCACGGTCCTGTCGATCCGGGCATCCCTGAGGACAATGGTATTAAAAAAAAGAACGGAATCGCGAACAACCGCCCCTTTTTCCACCCGGACTCCGGGAAAAATAATGGAATTTTTCACCGTCCCCTCAATATGACAGCCGTTATAGACCATACTGTTATCGAGTTCCGCACTGCTCCCGACTTTCAACGGTTGACAGTCACGGATATCCCGATGCTCAAGATTGGTGCGCAGCCCCCAGGCCTCCATGTCGATCCTGGGCTCCGGCCCCAGGAGGTCCATGCTGGTCTGCCAGTATTCGTCAACAGTGCGGGTATACCCCCAATATCCTTTGAATTTATAACCATAGACCCGGAAATTCCGTTCCATCATCAGGGGAATGATATCCCGGCCGAATTCGTATGACTTCTGGTCCTGATTGGCGCCCAGGATATCATAGAGCACCTGGGGCCGGAAGCAGAAAACAGTCAGGGAGGCCCAGCGGCCGCGGGGTTTGGCTGGTTTTTCGTCGTAACTGACCAGACGTCCACCCAGGGCATCGTCATCGGCGATTTCGGCAACGCCGAACCGATGCGCCTCGTCCAGATCGACCTCGATAAAGGCGGCGGTCAGGTCCGCGTCCTGCTCGTTATGGTAGCGGATCATTTCCCGGTAATCCATCTGGTAGACATGGTCACCGGAGAGGATTAAAATCTCGGACGGGTCATAATACCTGACAAAATCAAGATTCTGATACACGGCATCCGCGGAACCGCGATACCAGTCCGAACTTTCGTAATCCTTGAATGGCGGCAGAATGGAAATACCGCGATAGCGGCCGATCATGTCCCAGGCCGCACCGGTGCCGATATGATTGATCAAGGAATAGGAGCGGTACTGACTGAGGATCGCAATCAGTTCGATGCCGGAACGCATCAGGTTGGTCAGCGGAAAGTCGATCACCCGGGCAAAGCCGCCGAAGGGTACCGTTGACTTGGGCCGGTAATAGGTCAGAACACCCAGTTCGTCGACCCGGCCGCCGGCCAGGATCATTGCCAGGGTAGAGGGCTTAAGCATACGGATACCTTCCCGCCGTGATTAAAAGAATGCAGCGTCCATCCGGAAACGGTCTTTTTTATCCGATCTCCCGGAGTCTATGCCTACTTGGGACCCTTAAAACAGTCAACTCATTTCATGTACCGGGTAGCAAGACGCATAAGGCTGTAGGTTGAAAATTCGTGATTTTCGGGCAGTTCCAGATTTTTCAGCGGAACTTCGGCGCGGGCGGCCTCCTTGTGGCCTCCGGCCGGGCCAAACTTGCCAAAGGTCTTCTTGGCAAGGTTGCCCGCATTTTTCCGGTAACCGTCACACCTGAAGATAACCACGAGGCGATCACCGTGAATCCCGGAAACAATGACCCAGTCGAACTGATCGACATGATTAAGAAAATCTGCTATGATCACCAGCACATCCGGGGTCCGCACCCGGCCAAGGTGCACATAGGCCCTCCCCTTGCTGACCTTGAGATCGTTCAGGGCGATCTTGAAATATTTCAGCTCGGAGCGGCGCAGGTCGGTCAACTCAAACTTGCGGACCAGGTTGCGGTTGGCGATGTTAAAGAGATAGCGTAGGGAAATGGCGTCGGCCAGGCGGGAATTTTTTTCAAAATTCTGGGTATCGACCTTGATGCCGTAAAAAAGCGCCGTGGCCAGGGCCACCGAAGGTTTAATGTTCGCGGCCCGAAGGTATTCCACCATCATCGACGAAACAGCGCCGTAGTCGGGACGGATATCTATAAAGGCGGCATCCCATTTCTCGGTTACCGGGTGATGATCGATGACGACATCAAATTTCACCTTGGCAAAGCACGGCAGATGCGGGGGCTGAGAATCAAGCAGAACCTTCTTGTTGTAGTCGCCGATTTTCAGGTTATGCAGCCGCTCAATGGGAATCTTCAGACGGTTGACCATTTCCATGTTACTGAGCCGCCTGATCTCGTTGGCGGAGGCGATGGTCACACTCTGGACCCGATAGCTGAGCAGGCGTTTGACAGCCATGGCCCCGGCCAGGGCGTCCGGATCGGCACTAATTACCACCAGCACATTATCCTCCCGGCTGAACACGTCCCAGAAGCCGTTCAATCGCGCCAGTGCGGAATTTTTACTCTCACTGCGGGTAATGGTGTCCGCTATTTTCTCCAGCCTTTTTTGTTTCTTCAAAAAAAAATCCCTAGAAAAAAACCACTGTGGCCGGGCAGAGCAGGAGACAGTGGTTGATGGTATTCCTATCTAGTGCTCATCCGGAAACGGTTTTTTTGCCCGATCCCGGCGTTATGCGAAAAAAATAATCCTCGGAATATCACTCATATGCCTGCGGTTATTTTTTTCGCATGCCTTGACCTCGAACAAAAATCCTCGTTTCAGGACAGACACTATCTAAAATTTTATATCGCGTAATAACGGATCAATAGCTTTGCTGACCCGAGTCCGGCACACCTGACTGAGAGGTTGACGGACTACTCAATTGAATGGTCTTATAACATATCGTTTACCTAAAAAGCAAGTCAGGCGGACCCGGCCCCGGAGTCCTCCTTAAATACCGGAACTGACGGGAAAAGATTGGGATCAGTATGCGGAATAAAACGGGAACCGGAAAACCGGATCATGAACTCCTGGTTGACGTTCAACTCGATATAGGTGATCTTGCGACCAATCTCCATGCTCCGCCGCCGGCACTCTTCAGAGAGTAAAATACGTTCAGCCCCGCGTAAAGAACTATTGCCGACCGGGACATAGGTGGAAAGCGGCAAATCAGGCAGCATCCCCAGGATAATGGCCTGCCGGGGATCAATATGTTTGCCGAACGCGCCGGCCACGTAGATCCGTTCAAGCTCTTCGAATTCCACCCCGACCTGGGAAGTCAGGGTGCTCAGGATGGCATACATAGCCGCCTTGGAGCGCATCACGGCGTCCAGGTCGATCTGGCTCAGGATCACCGGCCGACCGTCGGCCGACTCAGCCGCCGGGGCCACGACAAAAGAGGTCATCCCCTCTTCCCGGAGCAGATGCTGTTGTAAGAAATATTCGTGCGCAGCTGATTCCGGCACCGGCGAGACCCTGAATTTCCCCCGGATATCAATAATCCGGGCCAGGTAGAGTGCCGCCACCAGGTCAATCATCCCGGAACCGCAGATACCGGCGGCCGGGGCGTTATCAATGGTCTGGTAGTCGAGACTCCAGGTCGCCGTATCGATTGCCACATGTTCAATGGCGCCCGCTGCGGCCCGCATGCCCATGCGGGCGACACCGCCTTCCAGGGCCGGGCCGGCCGCGCCGGCGCAGGCAATCAGCCAGTCACGGTTGCCAAGCACCACCTCGGCATTAGTGCCGACGTCAATGAGCATGCCGGTGGATTCCGCCTGGTCAAGACCGCTGACCAGGATACCGGAGATCAGGTCACCGCCGAAATAACTGCCGATCCCCGGCAGAATCCAGACCAGCGCCTGGGGAAAAATATCGAGGCCCAGCTCGACAGCGTGACAGGGATCAGGCGCATTGACCAGGGGGATGTAGGGTTCGCGGCAGATATGGTACGGGTTTAAACCAAGAAACAGGTGTACCATGGTCGTATTGCCGGAAACGCTGAGCGCCCTGATTTCTGCCGGCTTGATCCCGGCCCTGGCGGCAAGCTCGCCGGCCAGGTCATTGATCGAGGCGATAACGGCCTTCTGCAGCAGGAGCAAACCTTCATTCTCTCCATCCCTTTCAATTCGATCCCGCGAACGAGTCGCAAAATGAATCCGGCTCAGGACATCGGCTCCATATTGAATCTGCCGGTTTTCGCTATGGCCGGCGGCCAGGGTGGCACCACTCGGCAGATCAAGCAGCCTGGCCTCCAGATGGGTCGTTCCGAGATCCAGGGCCATGGCCGGCAGGACCGGGGCCATTGCGGGCAGGAAATCGACGATCTCGATCCCGGCCGGCAGCATGTTGACGACAACCGCACCGCGAAAACCGGCAGCACGGAAAGCCGCCGCCACCGGGCCGACCCGGGCGCAGGGCACGGACAGCGGCCGCTGCTCTCCGCCTTCCTGCAGGACGGCGGCCGCGGCCCGCTTCAGACGATCAAGATCAGCCGTATTATCCTCCAGGCTCGGGGCCGGAGCACTTATTACAAGACACTGAACAAGGGGTGATTTATTCATTTTCCCGCCACATTACCTGGAGAATCCATTACATTTTTTTGCACCACCATCATGCTTGACTGAATCAAGTATCAGATGGTAGTGTATGATTTTGTACCTTGGTGGCCAACCGGCTTTATCCGGGGGCGCAGGCCAGAACTACAGACAAGACGCCGAAGGAAATAACCCAAAGGAGCACTTCACTATTTTACAAGTTATATCTTTCAGTTACAAGCTATATCTTTTGACTTGCCAAGATCCATTCATTCCCGCAACGCATAATTCGTGAAACTTTTATATCGTTACATACTGTTGCAGTTCGTCAAATATATTTTCATGATCATGGCCTATTTTATCGCCATCTATGTTTTGATCGATTTTTTTGAAAAAATCGACAGTTTCATGGAAAAAGGCAAGTCCATGTTCCTGGTCATGAAATTTTTTCTTTTGAACATCCCCTTCATCATTGAACTGATGGGACCGGTATGTATCCTGCTGGCCGGGGTGGTCACCCTGGGTATCCTCAATCGCAGCAACGAACTTATCGCCCTCAAGGCCTGCGGCGTTCCGCTGAACAAAATTGTCGGACCGATCCTCCTGGCCGGACTTGCCTTCAGTCTCCTTTTCCTGGCCATGTCCCAGTTCATCCTGCCCAAAACCGCTGCCATAACCAACCGGATCTGGAACGTAGAGGTCAAGGGCAGGGTCCCCCTGGGCATCTACAGAAACGGCCGCTATTACTATCGGGGCGACAAGGGATTTTATTCGTTTGCCCGGCCGGACCCGCATAAAAATGTTTTTCTACACTTCTCCTACTCATCCTGGGGCAAAAATTACCAACTGGACTCCCTGGTCGCGGCAAAAAAGGCAGTATGGCGCAACGGCACCTGGACCCTGTACCAGGGACAGGTCCAGACCGGCCGGGGACAGGGACATTACGCGACTAAAATTTTCTCCAAACGCAACTTCGGTTTTACCAAGCGTCCGGCTGATTTTTTTGTCCCGGAATATCGCTCCCTGGAACTCTCCCTGGTAGGGCTGTTCCTGAATGCCAAGCACCAGCGATCAAAAGAGGAGGCCAACCGGGCCTGGGCCGAATTCTACGGCCGGATTGCCTATATCCTGCTCGGTCCGCCCCTGCTGCTGCTCGGCCTGCCTCTCCTGCTTATCGTCTACCGGCGATGGGGCCGCGACCTCTCCCTGGCCATCCCGGTAAGCTGCGGCCTGGCCTTTTTCTGCTGGGGGATATGGGCCACCATGCAATCGCTGGCCAAGGCCAACTATCTCAACCCCCTTCTGGCGGCAACAACGGTACATCTGCTCATAGGTGTAACCGGTCTCTATCTGCTCTTACGGGAGGACACCTGAATGCCTGCAAAAAAAATCGGTATAGTCGGCATCCCGCCGCTGGCGGTGATCAGAAAAATCAAGGACCAAAAATGCAACATCGTCGATCTGGACGAACCGCAGGTCCACATGGGCATGGACCTCAGTTCCCAGTATCTGCCCAAGGTCTACTGTGCCATCCTGCGCACGGTCGTAGTCAATGCCCTGTATCTCGATCTGGACGAAATCTATATTGATGTCGGCCCGGGCAAATGCGATGGCGCCCTGCATGTGGCCACGATCCTGGAAGATATCCTTAAAATTCCAGTCAACCGGACCCGCAACCTGGACAGCGAACCATTCGGCACCCCGGTCAGCCGGACCCGGATGCCGCTCTTTGAAAAATTCATGGCCATCACCAGGGGCGTGCTGTCTGACAGCCCCCACCCCCCTCTGGAGCCGTGCCGGCCGACGGCTGGTTTCTGGGGCGTGCCGCCCCGTGATTTTTCCATCCTCTCCCTGTTTCCGGATACCACCCACGTTTACGGCTGGACACGATGCATGGAGAACAAGACCCCGGCAGACCTGGGACAGGAAACGTATGCCAATTCCGCCGTGCCTACGGTTTTCTTTGCCCAGTCGTTCTGCGCCAAGACGGCGCTGGCCCATCACCTGGCCAGACTTCACCCCCATTCCCTGTACCTTGACTGCGACCTCACCGCCGGCAACAGCGCCCGGTCAAAAATAGAGGCCTTCCTGGAGCTGTCCGGGGCCAAAAAGCCGGATAGAGAGCAAACCTGATGTTACTTGCTGACTTTGGCACATCGTACTGCAAAATCCTTGACACTGCGGCGGCCGACCAGCCCCCCCGGGTCCTGCCGACCAGGGAACTGGACCGGGGGTTTCACGCCGACCTGGCAACCGGCCACAATGCCGCTCATCGAAGCAAAAGAAGCGTCAACGAACTTATTGCCCTGGCCCGGGGCGGAGAACCGCTTATTCCTGATCCCGACTTTGTCCTGCTTGACTGCGGCAGCCGTGACATCAAGTTTATCCGCTATGAAAACAGTCAGATCGCCGATATGGGCTGGAACGCAGAATGCGGGGCCTCCATGGGCTTCACCATCGAACTGCTGTCAACATACTACGACCTGGACTACGCGACGGTTCCGGTTCCCGACCGAGGCTTCTCCGTGACCTGCGGGGTTCTGGGGATGAGCCACATCTTTGATGCCGTAATTGCCGGGGAAACGGAGACCGAGGCGGTCTCGCGGTTTGTTCGCGGCATTGCCATGAACGCCTATCGTTTTGCCGATTCGCCGGACACGCTGTATCTCTCCGGCGGCCTCTGTGACAACCCCCTGTTCGTGGGCAGCTTTCCCTGCAAGGTGATCCCCCTGGGACGTTTCGTCCTGCTGACGGGACTCCTGGAAATAATGAAACAGGAATAAACAGTCACAGGGAAATGAAACCGGAACTCCGGGGAAAAATCTTTACCTCGACCTTCATCTCCTGGCAGGAGAGCCTGCGACCTCTTCTCGAGCTGTCCGGCCTGGCAAGACGTATCGCCGGGACAGGCCTGATCCTCATCAAGCCCAACCTGGTGGAAGCGCTGGCCCCTCCCGTCACCACGCCCGTCGGCCTGGTCGCGGCCCTGCTCGATTTTCTCCGTTCGGTCACGGCGGCCCGGATTGTTATCGGCGAAGGCAGCGGCGCCATAAATCATGACACCTGCCACTCCTTTGCGGAACTCGGCTACACCGAACTTGCCCGGCGGCAAGGGGTTGAACTCATCGACCTGAACAAAGAAAAACCGATCCGTTTCCGTAAAAAAGAATGCCGCCGCTGGCCGGAAATGTTTCTGCCCGAAATCGCCTGCGACTGCTTCCTCATCTCGGTCCCGGTTCTCAAGGCCCATACCCTGGCCGGCGTCACCCTGACCATGAAGAACATGATGGGGCTTGCCCCGCCGTCACATTACCGGCATGGAAAAAGCTGGCAGAAATCCGCCTTTCATGCCCGGATACAGGAAGGGATCGCCGACCTCAACCGCTACCGGACCCCGGATTTCACCCTCCTCGACGCCACGATCGGCCTGGCGGAAGCCCATCTCCGCGGGCCGGTCTGCAACCCGCCCGTCAATATACTGGCCGCCGGCTACGATCCTGTGGCCATTGACGCCTACGGCGCCGGACTCCTTGGCAAAAAATGGCAGGCTATCGGTCACATCAGGATGGTGCACAACGAACTCGGCCTGGCCGAACCACTGACCATCGTCAGCACCGAAGACGCCGGGACGCGGCCATCCCCCCGGCCGGCAACTGTTTAGCGGTGCGCCGTATTATGACTTGCGCGTATTTGGCGCCAGTAAGCTGCCGATTTCAACAGCATCTTCTATAAATTCGCAGATATCAGATGGTTTTATTTTCCGGCCGCGGCGATAGAGAAGCAGGGCATTGTTGCCGCCTTCCATGAACCAGCCGGGATGATCATCCAGATATGCCATAAAGCTCGTGCCGAATAGGTTTTCCGGGGAGGGCATCACTGGTGATTTTAAAGTATACTTGCGTTTTAACCGGGGATAGCCGGGAAATGGTCTTTTCTTGTACCCCTTGAACATCGGCAGCATAAAATCCTGCCCCAGGTGGTCTAATTTTACGGTAAATCTCTCAGTGGATTTCGGTAGAAGACAGAACCTCGGCAAAGAAAAATTACCTGATTGCAAGACAGCAATCGTCTGCTTGTAACCCTGGGCATTATCATCTACGCTGTAATCGCTGCTGAAATCAGAGAAGAACAGGTGAAACCCCTTGAAATTCCCCATAAAAATATTTTTAAAACACGACAACAATACGTGCGGCTTCTGCACATGAAACGATGAAAAAAGCAGGAAACCATTATCAACAATGTATTCCGGCAGGGTACTGATGTTCTGCTGATATGATAGACCAATCTTCAGCAAATTTTTTTGGAGTTCAGCGCTTCGTTTCATTTGTTATCCTGAATCCGTGAGCGTTCGAGAACGGTACAGATGCAGATAGCGAGCCGGGGAGACCTTCGAGGTGGCAACGATGTTGATTATCATTGTGATATCAACGAGTTGCCAACGCAGTAGATGTGCCGTTATCGGGCGCCCCGCAGGGCGGCGCGGTGAAGAGTATAAAATGCATTTATTCAACAATAATGCAATAAATTCAACATATTGCCTAAAATATCACCTCAAGTCGTCACGGATTCAGATTAGGAATCTTAACACGAATGACCGGCCAGAGGCAATGGCCTTGCCGTCAGGCCGGGTCCGGCGGCAACCCGGGCAAAGATGTTGACCGCCGGGCACAGACGACATCTCCTTGATTTCACGTAAAGAATAGCCCGCCGAAAAGCTGAAGAAATAAAATCCCGGTCAGCTTCTCCTTGCAGAGAAGAGTTCTTTTAGATAGTGTCCGTCCAGGAACGGTCTTTTTGCCCGATTCCCCGGAGTCTCGCGAGCTCGCTTACCTGCTGATCTCGAACAAAAAATCCTCGTTTCCGGCCGGGCACGAAATAACATTTAGATGCCCATTCTTCGACCCGTTACCGGGCCGTGCGGCAACGGGAAAAAAATCCTGCGAGGAAAGTACGTTATATGGCCACTTTACACCGCAGCATAGAAACACGACTTAAAATAGTAAACGTCGTTTTCTTTTCATTTATCCTGGCACTCGTGGCCGCCTATTCCCTGCAGGTCTTTTCTTTTGAGAAAAAAATCGAGACCATGGGACATCTCGAAAAATTTCTGCAGGATATTCTCGAACTGCGCCGTTATGAAAACAACATGATGCTCAATTCGGGCGCGGATGACCAGGATAACATCGTTATCTACGTCAAGCGGATAAAGGGAGACCTTAAGCTCCTGCAGCATAAAATCAGGGCCATTGCCGGTGACCGGGAATTCGATCAATTCCGAAAAAATTTCGACACCTACATCGCCAGCCTGCCCGCCGACAACCACGGGCTGAAAAACTCGGGCCAGATTCTCCGTCCTTATGGAAAGAAGATGGCAGATTTTGCCACCCATCTCCTGGAAAAAGAAAGAAAACTTATCCGGCTCCACGCCAGGATATTCCTTTATACCTTTACGATTCTTCCCGGGATAGCCGTTCTTCTTGTTATGCTGACGATTTTCCGCCTGACCAGGAGCGTCGTCGATCGACTGTCTTTTCTGCGTCAGGCCGTACGGGATATCCGCAAGGGGGGCAAGTTTACCCCGATCAGGGATGATCCCCGTATCAATGATGAGATATCGGATCTGGCCCGGAGTTTCAACAAAATCGCGGCCGAACTCGACAGCAAGACCGATGAGCTGATCCAGTCGAAAAAACTCGCCGACATCGGCACTTTTTCTTCCGGCATTGCTCATGAACTGAACAATCCCCTGAATAATATCTCCCTGTCCGCCGACATGCTGCTTGAAGAGTATGACGACATACCGAAAGATGAGGCGCGGGAGATCCTGCGGGATATCCTGGCCCAGACCGACAGGGCCGGTAATATTGTCAAGGACCTGCTGGACTTCACCCGGGACAAGAAACCGGCTGTCCGGAAACTGCGGATTTGCGACGTCATTGCCGGTGCGAAAAAACTGATAGAAAATGAGCTGCGTTTAAAGGCCGTACACCTGGAAACCTGGAAGCAGCCCGATCTTCCGTACATCCTCGGGGACGAGCAGAAACTGCAGCAGGTCTTTTTAAATCTGTTTGTCAATGCCATCCACGCCATGCCCGACGGCGGTCTAATCCACGTCGACACCCATGCCGGCCCCCCGGGATTTATCCGCGTCGACGTCAGCGACACCGGGGCCGGCATTCCCCAGGAAAAGATAAGCAATATATTCGATCCCTTTTTCACGACCCGGAGAGGGGGCACGGGCACCGGCCTCGGCCTGTCTATTGTCTATGAAATCGTCAAGAAACATGGCGGCTATATCGAGGTGGAAAGCCAGGTTCAGGGGGGAACTACTTTTTCGGTCTTTCTGCCGGTAGCGGCGGAAGCAAAAGATGAGACTGGTAAGCAGGCATGATTCGAGTTGCCGTCATCGATAATGAAGATGCCGCCCGCAGCATGATGGAACGGTTGCTGCGGCAGGAAGGGTTCCAGGTGATGACCTTCCAGGCCGGGAAGCCCTTCCTGGCAAGCATGCGGCAGGCCCCGTTTGACCTGGTCTTTATTGATCTTAAGCTGCCCGATATCGAGGGACTCGAGGTTCTGCGACTGGTAAAACAGGGCCACGGGGACACCGAGGCCATCATCACCGGCCAGGCCAGCGTTGATACCGTGGTGGAGGCGACAAGAAAAGGGGCATTCCACTATTTGACCAAACCCTGCCGCTGGGATGACATCATTCTCATGGTCCGGCGAGCCCGGAAAGCAATCGAGAGCAAAGATGAAAACAGAAAGCCCGACCGGGAAACGGACGGCACCAGGCTGACTCCCGGTTTTGTCGGCGCGAGCAAGGCGATGCAGGATATCTTCGCCCTGATCAAAAAGCTGGCCCTGGTGAACTGCAATGTGCTCATTGAAGCTGAAACCGGCACCGGTAAACAGCTGGCGGCCCGTGCCATTCATGAACTGAGCCCCAGGAGAGATAATCCCTTTGTCTACTTTAACTGCGGCGGTTTTAACGAGGAACTTATCTGCAGCGAACTATTCGGTCACGAAAAAGGCTCTTTTACCGGCGCCGCCAGCATGAAAATCGGTTTATTGGAGTCTGCCGCCGGCGGTACCGTGCTGCTTGACGAAATAGGCGAGATGCCCTTATCCATGCAGATCAAGCTCCTGCATGTTCTCCAGGAAAGACAGGTGTTGCGGGTTGGCGGCACGAAGCCGATCGACCTGGACGTCAGAATCATTGCCGCAACCAACCGCAACCTGAAGCAGTTAATCAGGAAAGGCCTGTTTCGCGAGGATCTCTATTACCGGCTCAACGTTGTCGGCATTCAGCTCCCCAGGCTCAGGGAACGGCCCGAGGACATCCCGCCGCTGATCTCCCATTTCATAAAAAAATTCAACAGTTCTTTCGGTAAAAAAGTCCGGCACATCTCTCCCCAGGCCCTGGAGCTGCTCATGGCCTATCACTTCCCCGGCAATGTCAGGGAACTGGAAAATATTATTCAGCGGTCCGTTGCTCTCGCCGACGGCGACACCTTGGAAATAGAGGACCTGTCGGCCAAGTTTCAGGAAACGGTCGGCGGCGACCCTGGCGGCGAGTCGCTTTTTTCCCTGGAAGCCGTGGAAAGGCAACACATAAAAAAAGTGCTGCAGAAAACCGCTTACAATAAAAAATTAGCCAGCCATATCCTGAAAATACCCAGAACCACCTTATGGCGTAAAATGAAGAAATACGGTCTCGCCGAAACCGAGGATAAAAAGTAAACACGCCTTTCAAAATGAAACACTCGTTTCCCTTTATCACTCAATTATTTTAATAATTTTAGTTAGTTTTTCATGAAAATCCAAATAAGTTTCATTATGAAACTTGAACCTTATGGTACAGGATGAAACTGTGCTTATTCGCAGTTTATTTTTATCGCCGCACTTTGCCCTAACCGGGACATGCGACCTATCCACCTTGGATCATTCAACAAAAGCATTAGGCACTGTTTTCACCTCCCTTTTCCTCTTCCCTGCCCCCTCCCTGGCACCAATGTTGCTATATCAACGGGGCAATCCGCTTGACAGCGGTTCACCCGGGTGCCGAAAAAGTCCTGCACTCCACCCATGTCGAGAATGGCCATAAGGCTTGAGTACAAAAAAAGGAGGTGAAAAAAAACTGAGCAATGCCGTAACCAGACTGGCGACTGTGGCATGGAAAGCATGAGAGGAACCGAGGAATTCCCCTCCACTCAATTATTTTTTGGATTTTTTTGCAATTCAGACGACATCGGGAACAGTGTAACAGCAGACGACGAAAAAGGACCGTTTTCCGCTGCCGGGACTTATATATTTAAATATCATAAGGAATAGAGGAGGTTAAACTAAGACAATGTTTCATATGTATCTGCCGATCGCCGGCAATAGCGTAAATATTTTTATTATTTTCGGGCTGGGAGGCTTTGTCGGCCTGCTGTCCGGAATATTCGGCGTCGGAGGCGGTTTTCTGATGACGCCTCTACTGATGATGTTCGGAATCCCGCCCACGGTTGCCGCGGCTACGGACTCCAACCAGATCGTCGGAGCGTCAACATCCGGCACCCTGGCGCACTGGCGTCTTGGCAATGTCGATTTCAAGATGGGCTTCATGCTGCTGATCGGCGGCATCCTGGGCGGGACGCTTGGGGTCCAGGTCATCAAACTTCTGCGGGCCATGGGCAACGCGGACTTCCTGATCAATATCACCTATGTCCTGATGCTCGGCGGAGTCGGCATCTACATGTTCATCGACAGTGTGCAGGGACTGAGAGGCAGCACCGCCCCGGCCAAAAATACGGGGGCGCCGAAAAAAGAATCAACCTACGCAAAAATCCTGAATGCCCTGCCCATGCAGACGCATTTCGAGAAATCCGGCGTCAGGATTTCTCTTGTTCTGCCCCTGGTCTTCGGCACCCTGGTCGGTGTGCTCGCCGCCATCATGGGCGTCGGCGGCGGTTTCATCATGGTCCCGGTCATGGTCTACATGCTCCGTATGCCCATGCATGTCGTTGTCGGCACAAGCCTCTTCCAGATCCTTTTCACCTGCGTCAATGTCACCATTATGCAGTCGTATTCCAACCATACCGTGGATTTTGTTCTGGCTCTTCTTCTCCTGCTCGGCTCGACCATCGGCGCCCAGGTAGGGACCAAAATCAGCAAAAAACTCAAAGCCGATCAACTCAAAATTTTACTGGCAAGCCTGGTCCTGCTGGTCTGCGTGAAAATGCTGACAAGCATTTTGATGCGGCCCGAGATCATGGTTGCCATCAAAGGGGGCCACTAAGAGGGGGAGATGAACATAATGAACAAAAAAATACTTTTCCATATATCGTTTCTGGCAGGGTTGCTTGCCCTGCTGGCTTCATCCTGCCTGGCGGCGGATATTTCGATCAGGCTTGAGCCGGCCGTAATTCATATCAGTACCTTTTATAACGGTTCCAGCGTCAAGGTGTCGGGTACCATTCCGGCCAAGGCCGAGGCCTTTATCCGGCTGAGCGGTCTCAACCGGGATATCCACCTGAAAAAGAAAGGCAAGGTCGCGGGTATCCTGTGGATGAATACCGGTGATGTTACCTTCAAGGACGTTCCGGATACCTATATGCTTCTGACATCCATCGGCCTGAAAGAAGAGATCGACTCACCGAAGAGCAGTCTCGGTTTTGCCGCCCTGGAAAAACAGATAACCATCGAACCGGCGGACAATGACAAGAGTTTTCTTTTCAAGGAATTTGTCAAGCTGCAACGAAAAAACCATGTCTATTTCACTGATGATAACGCCGTTCAATATGCAGCGGCCGCCAACGGCCTGAGGACCTTCACCGCCATTGCCACCATCCCGCCCAAGATGAAACCGGGGACCTATACGATCGAAGTGTTTGCCCTGGAGAACGGGAACGTCACCGGCACGGCCACCAAGACTCTCACCCTCGAGGAGACCGGCTTCCCGAAGCAACTGGCGAACCTCGCCTTTAATCACTCGCTTCTCTACGGCATCATGGCCGTCCTGATTGCCCTGGTCGCCGGGTTGATAACAGGCGTCCTGTTCAAGGGCAAGGGAGGTGTACATTAATTGTCCGCTACACGATGGGCACGGGGACACGATCTTGTAAACGAGATGCCAGGAGCCCGCTCTGAAACAACTTCACATTTTCGAATCCCGGAATCCCGACAGCGGACGATCTTTTATCGATCCTCAAGCGCGAAATCCGCAGGCGTAGCACCGCTACGCCTGCGGACTCGCTCAAGCGGCCCGACGAAATCCAATACCTCTCCAGGCACCGCTTCTGCGGACTTGTTTTTGAGCGAACCCTGAAGAGCCCATGAAACGCCTGATACAGTGGGTCCAGCAGGTCCTGGCCCCAAAAAAACCGAGCCGGCTTTCCTTCAAAGACATGTTCGCCACTTTCAAGGAAATCCTGGCCCTGAATAATCAAACGCTTGATCTGATCGCCAATGCCAATGACATGTTGAGCGGTGATTATATCTTTGACCGGCACTTCATCGACACCTTCTGTCAAGAGGCGGCGGAGATGGTCCACGAGCTGATCTACAAGCTGCAAATCATAGCTCCTCATAAATACGATGAGCTGACCGAGTCCTTCCAGCGTATAGAATCCGAAATCAACCGGGTGCTCACCGGCCGGCTCGTCAGCCCCGTTGAAGATTATATCATTCCCTATGAACAGATTACCCGTGCCCTTATCGAAGCGGTGGGCGGAAAAAATGCTCACCTCGCTGAAATAAAATCCGTTTTAGGACTGCAGACACCGGCAGGGTTTGCCATCACCACGACCGCCTACTTCGCCTTCCTTGAAGAAAACGGCCTGAACACCGCTATCAACGAAACGGTGCAAAGCTGGAAGGAGGAAAAAATAGACATTGAGCAGGCCTCCAAGAAAATCAGGAAACTGATCCTGGCCGGCCAGGTACCGAAACAACTCAAAAAAGAGATCGAGGCGGCCATTGAACAAATGTCAACCCCAACTCCTGACGATCCTGACAAAATTCAGCTTTTTGCCGTCCGCAGCAGTGCGGTCGGAGAAGACGGCGAGCACTCATTTGCCGGTCAATACCAAAGCGAGATGAACCTGCCGCGCGAAAAAATTCTCGACGCCTACAAAGAGGTCCTGGCAAGCACCTACAGCGAGAGGGCCATGGAATATCGCCGGCACAGGGGAATCCGGGAAAAGGAAATCGCCATGGCGGTTGCCTGCCAGCTGGTAATAGAAGTAGAGGCCAGCGGTGTTCTCTATACCTACGACCCGGTCAAACCCGAGGCCGAAACCATGCTGGTCAGCTCTGCCTGGGGTCTAGGCGAACAGGTCGTGTCAGGCGCGGCCATTGCCGACCATTTTACCATTGAACGCCGGCCGCCCCATAACATCCAGGGGATCAAAATTGTCCGCAAGGCGACAGCCCTTGCGCCGGTCGACGGTGGCGGCACCCGGACGGTGGAGGTAGCCGAAGACCGCCAGACCGCGCCTTCCCTGAGCAATGAACAGTTGCAGGACCTGGCGGAACTGGGTCTGAAGATTGAAAAATTCTACAAAAAACCCCAGGATATAGAATTTGCCGTTGACCGCGACGGCGCCATCATTGTCCTGCAATCACGGCAGCTTTCCATGCAGCACCAAGCGCTGCCGCGCGCCAGTGAATTAGCTGAAATTTTAGAAAATTATCCTGTTATTATCCAGGGAAAGGGAACCATCGCCCAGGAGGGAATTGCGGCCGGCAAGGTCTGGAAGATCCAGAATAGCGACGATCTCAACAAGGTCCCGATCGGTTCGATTCTCGTTGCCAGGTATGCCTCGCCGAACCTGACCAGGGCCATGAAGCGCATCAGCGGCATTATGACCGACATCGGTTCGGCAACCGGTCACCTGGCAACCATCGCCAGGGAGTTCCGCATCCCCACCATAATGAACATGGAAACCGCAACGGACATCTTTCAGACCGGCCAGGAGATAACCATGGATGCCCAGGAAAACGTTATTTACCAGGGCCTGGTCAAGGAGTTGCATTACTACAGCCTGGCGGAAGAGGAGATAGAGGAAACCTTTGAGTACCGATTGCTGCGCCGGGTACTGAGAAAAATAGAACCGCTTAATCTGATCGATCCCGCTGATCCGGATTTCTCCCCGGAATCATGCCGGACCTTTCATGATATAACGCGGTTTGTCCATGAAAAAGCCGTCCAGGAACTCATTGACTTCAACTATTACCATCCCCACTCCTCCGATGCCGTTGCCGGCAGACTGCAATGGAGCTTTCCCCTCGACATGGTCGTTATAGACATAGGCGGCGGCCTGGCACCAGGTACGGGCGGGACGATCGTGCCATCCCAGGTCACCTCGCCGCCGATGACCGCCGTATTAAAGGGGATGTCGCATCCGGGCGCCTGGGACACGGAGCCGGTGTCCGTCGACTTTGGCAGTTTCATGTCCAGCCTCACCCGGACCATGTCGAGCGAGGCAACGGAGCCGCAACAGGTGGGACAAAATCTTGCCGTCATTTCCAGAGATTATGTCAACATCAGCCTGAGACTCGGCTATCATTTCACGGTAATCGATGCCTATGCCGTTGACGATGTCAAGGACAACTACGCCTACTTTCGCTTTTCCGGAGGGGTAACGGACCCGAGCCGCCGCAACCGCAGGGCCAGGTTTGTCGCCGAAGTTTTAAAGAGAAATGATTTTCATACCGAGGTCCACGATGATCTCATAGTCGGCAACATAAAAAAAATTGACCGACAGGGAATCCTTAAACGTCTTTACCTGTTCGGCATCCTGATTGGCTTCACGCGACAGCTTGATGTCAAAATGGTAAGTGAAGAACACATTAATTTATTCGCCGAAAAACTTGATCGATTGATGGAGGATTACCATGGCCTATGAAAATAAAACCAGCATTTTAATACTCGACGACGAGCCCATTGTCAGCAAGCGGCTCAAGCCGTCTCTGCAAAAAAAAGGATACGAGGTCGAAACGTTCACTGAAGGCCTGGCGGCATTGAAAAGAATCCGGGAAAAAAATTTCAATATCGTGATCACGGACCTCAAGATGGAAGGTATTGACGGCATGGAGTTCCTGGCCGAGGTGAAAAAGCGCTCCCCGGAGACCGAGATCATTATGATAACCGGCTTTGCAACCACGGAGGCAGCTAAAGAATGTTTCAAGAAAGGGGTCTTTGATTTTCTGGCCAAGCCTTTCAAAATAGGCGAGATAACCGAAATTATCCAAAAAGCGGCAGAAAAAATCAAGCAACGGCAGGCCGGTCCGGACACGTATAATAAAATTGCATAGCGGAGAGGAACAAGAAAATGAGCAAAGCCCTTCTGAATCTGGACGAGAACCTGGCGTCAAGCATAGCTCTGAGATATGCGGCATTCCTCGCACCGTTGTTTGATATTAAACTCCATATCACCCATATCGAGGTACCTGAGAGAAAAGAACAGGCCGGCACCGGCTGGGTCCGGAGGACCTGGGAAAACGGCCTGCTGGATACCGGCCGACAAGCGGTGCAGAGGTTGCTGCGCACCGAAAATGTCCAATGTAATTTTACAGGCTCCCCCATCGTTCTGGTGGGAAATCGCGATCCGGAGATCCTGAGGGAGCTGAAAGCGGGCGGATACGATCTTTTTATTGAAGGAAACACGCAGACCAGCGACCTGTCCCGGTTTCACGGTCTCCTGACCTCGGACCTGTACAACGCCGCGCCCTGCCCTATCATGCTGGTCAACAATTTAGCCACCGTCGATTCCGTCGCTCTCTTATGCGGCGACGACGTTGATTGTAAAAAACTGGTCACGACATATTTGGCCCTGACCGGGGCCGCGGACATTGAAGTGGAACTTGTTTATTTCAAGTTGCAGGAGAATGAACAGCTTGTTTTCCTTGACGAAACAGAAGGCGGCGCAGACTTCAAGGCGGCCGGGCAACTGCTGCTTGACGCGGGGAAACGGCTCAGGGGCAGCAAGGTGTTATCCGGCACCCCTGAACAGACAGGAGACTATCTGAAAAATTTCGCCTTTGTTGGTTCGTCCCTGCCCGGAACAAAAAGCCCGCAGATGGAAGTACTGTTCAGCACGCCGTCTACCCTGCTCCTGTGCCGCTAAGCGGCCAATCCCGCTCCGGCGTGAATCCGGCCCCCTGCCGCCAGGGAGGGAATCCCGCCGATCCGGTGCCCATCCCATCCGGAAACTGCCCTCTCGCCACCCTCGTTCGGCCCGCGGCTCAGATAATAAGGCGGACCCCGCCCAGCGCTTCGATCCGGTAGGGGAAATGGTCGCCGGGTGAACCGATGAACATGAAGTTGACCGGGATGTTCCATTTCTTCGAGAGATCCTGGATCATTTTCGGCCCGAACTCCCCCTTCAACTTGACCAGCTCGATGTCAATCTCGGGATATTCCCGGTCAAGAAACTCAATATCCTTATCCAGCTTGTCCTCCAGAGGCGGCTCGCCGTCCGGTTGAACCGTTACTATTTTGATCTTCTTGGTATGTTCGTTATGCTTGATATACAACAGTACCTGATTGAGATTCGGCAAATTATCGCCGCGGGTGAAGAAAACGAATTCCTGCGCCTGGATCTTATCGATGGTCGTATTAATTTTCTGGTTTGCGTTGGTAACCAGCTTGAGTATCGGCACGAAGAGGTATTCAATAAACTGCAGCAACATCTCAAGCAAAGCGATCCGGTTGAGCATGACGACAACAACAAATACCGCCGGGATGAAATATTCGGCAAAAACAACGATATTGGCCGGCTCGTTAGGGTCGGGTTCCTTGAAAATATTACCGACCAGCGCGGTAAGGACCGCGGCCACGCCAACCAGCACGGAAAGCCAGCCCGCCCGTTCCGGCCGCGGCAGTTTCCGGCGCCGTATTTTCAAGAGGATATTGCCGACCCCGAAAAGGACCATGACCGACAGAAAGGAAATGGCATAAACGCCGGCCAGGACCTGCACCTTGCCCCTGGTTATGAGCAGGATGGAGCAGGACAAGAGGAAAAAAGTGATGATAATGCGGTAGGAACTGCCCCGTTTATTCTTTTTCAATAAATATCCCGGTAAAATCCGGTCCAGCGTCATCCGCTCGATCAAGCCGGTGACACCGATATAGGAGGTCAGGACCGCGCCGCTCAGGACCAGCACGGCATCAACTGCGACCAGGCGGGACAACCATGGCCCCCCCGTTATCCCGCCCATATGGGACAGCAGGTTGGACGCATGCCGCCCGACCTCGGGGATCGGCACAATCGCCAAGGCCAGGAAGGCCATGAGCGGGTTAAAAATGCTGACGACAATCCACATGTTGCGCAGTGTTTTCGGAAAGACGCCCGGTTTCTGTTCTTCCACGAAGTTGGACGAACTTTCAAAGCCGGATATCCCGAGCATGGCAGCGGTAACCCCCCAGAATATCGCCATGCCGACGGAACCATGCGGCGTGGGCAGTTGATAGTTCGCGTAAAGAGTCTGCAAACCGTGATGCAGCAAAAAGTAGGTCACCGTCCCGGCCAACAGGGTGAGCGAGGCGAGGTGAAACAGAAAAATAACCACCGCGACCGCGGCCGACTCGCCAAGCCCCAGAATGGTGAGCCCCATGAACAGGGCGAGGAGAATAATGGTTGCCGTCTGGACCGGCAGGGCGGGGACGATGCCGGAGAGGTAATGCATGGCCTCGGACGCGGAGATCACGGCTGTCGCCATGTAGGACAGCAGGGTCAGGCTGGCGGCCAGCGAGGCCATGGACTTGCTGGTCGTGTTGAGCAGCGCATTATAAGCGCCGCCGTTGAGAGGCAGGGCTCCGACTACCTCCCCGTAAATTTTCCGGAACAGAAAAAGTACTGCCGCGACAATCAACAGGGCCAGCCAGGCATACTGGCCCGCCGCCATAATGGCCAGGGCGGAAACGTAGAGCACGGACGAGCTGATATCGTTGCCACAGATGGCAGTTGCCGGCAGCTCTGACAGTTTTTTCATTTTCTTTTGATTTTGTTCCGAATCAGGCGTCATTGATATGGATGACCTGGCGGCAGAATCCATTGATCGTCCCTGCCCTCACCCCTGCCCTTGCGGGCATTCGTTACTTGACATGACACCCGCGGGCATAAAAAAAACAGCCGACAACAAGGCCGGCTGTTTTTTTATATGACTTGTAAGAAAGATTATTTTTTTACAGCTTCGGCGAGCTTGCTGCCCGGTTTGAACTTTGCAACATTTTTGGCGGGGATTTTGATGATTTCACCGGTACGTGGATTTTTGGCCTTCCGTTTAGCGCGCTTGACGGATGAAAAAGTACCAAAACCGACAAGTGTGACCCTGTCCCCCTTGGACAGAGCAGCGGTAACCGACATCAGCATGCCGTTCAGTGCTTTTTCCGCAGCAGCTTTGCTGATGTCCGCTGCACTTGCCATTGACTCAACCAATTCCTTTTTGTTCATACTTTTCCCTCCAATCATCTTAATATTACCTACCGACACGGCTCCCAAAAAGCCGACAGGAGCAAAATCAACAGCTCCCCAAATTCGCACTCTCGAATGTTAATACGAAAAAAAATGCTTTGTCAAAGGAAAAAATACGTTTCTTGCCCAATAGAGCTTGTTTTAGAGCGTACTATAGAAAAAAATCGTTCTTTTGCCCCCCGGTCATTCAGCAACGGCCCTGCAAATCCAGATAAACGTTCTGCATCCCGGAATCATGAAAAAAACGCGTGATGTTGTCCTGCTGAACCTGGCGGCCGAACCGCTCAAGATCACAGTGCCGGAGTTGGACCAACACCGTGGCGGCATCATGGCGGTCCAGGCGGACCCGGCAACCGGCAAAGCCCAGTCTTTCCAAATCCTGTTCCAGGGCGGCGATCAACCTGACGCGGTCTGCGGTGACTTCCAGTCCATGGGGTATCCGGGTCGCCAGGCATGATGATGAAGGCTGGTCCCAGCTGTCCAGCCCCCTGTCCCGGCTCAGGGAACGGACATCTTCTTTGCTCAGGCCGGCCGCGGCCAGGGGAGTGCCGACCCCGAATTCACTGATGGCCCGCAGTCCCGGCCGTTGACTCTGCATATCGTCGGCATTGGTCCCGTCGATGAGCCGCGTGATCCCGCGCCTGCCGGCTTCATCCAGGAACAGACGATAGAGACGACATTTACACAGGTAACAGCGATCCTCCGGGTTACGCACAAACTCTGGCCATGAGAGCGGCTGCAGATCAACGAACACCTGCTGCACGCCATCTCCCTGGCCATGCCGGACAAACCAGCTGTCGACCCGCTCCTGTTCATGAGGTTTCAGCAGGCAGGACCTGGCGTTCAAGACGAGAATATTGCCGGGCCCCAGTGAATCAAGGGCGCATCTGAGCAGCAGGGAACTGTCAACCCCGCCGGAAAAGGCCAGGGCAACCTGTCCGTACGAAAGAAGAATCGACTGAAGTCGTTCCGCCTTTTTCTGAAGATCCAAATCGGTTCCTCCGCAGCAAAAAAAGAACTATGGAATCACATTAATAATACGTTACAACTATACGAAAACAGGCTATTCTTTGTCATCGATAGGAAAATCAACCGTGGGAAAATGGGCCACCGGCTCGCCGAGCTGAAACTTTTTGTCCAGGATCCAGCGCTTCAGGGTTTCCGCAATCTCCACCGCCTTGACCCGGCTTGAAAGCGGCGCGGTCGGCACTTTTTTACCTGCCACCTCGATCTGGCCCGAGCGCAGTTCCGCATAACTCACTTCACCGTAGTTCCGCTGAATCCTGTTGGTGTAATCGTGTCCATAATCAATGACCTGGGTAAAGATGTCCTTGTCGGAGACGCCGGTAAAAAGGGCGATCTCCTCGTTGAGGATCGGGATAGGCACGCCCAGGCCCACGGCCAGGGAACAGCCGTAACCCTGGAGGCTCACCCCCCGGAGCCACCGGGCGGACATCTGTTTGAGATCGCCCTGGACCATCATGGTGCCGGCTGGCTGCCGGGGCGTACCGCCGGGACTCCGCAGGACATTCGGGTTATGCTGTGTTCCGTGCCAGGTAACATAACCGATACCGCCGCCCAGAAAAATCCGGGTGCCGAGGCCGATGGTGCGATACAGCGGATCGTTCAGCAACGGGCTCAACTCGCCGGCACTGCAATAGTTGGCATTGCGGCATTTTGGTTTCAGGGTGCCCATATAGGTGTGGACGGTTTTGTCGGAAAAATTGACCGCGCAGTTATAATTCTGATAGCCGTTGCGGGGATTACAGAGGAGCGCGTGCGGCATATCCGCGAGGCAGAGTTCCTTCTTACATTTGGTGTTGGCATAACAATCGGTGGCATAGGCCTTGGCCTCGAGAAAGACCTTCTTCCCGGCCACCAGGTCTTCGATAACATGGCCGCCGCCGTAACGGAATTCGCCCGGATAAACTTTATTCAAGGGGTCGTCCTCTGTCGGCTCCGTGGCGCCGAGATAGATATCAATGGCCGCCAGACCGGCATAGGCCTGGACCTTGTTGATCCATACCTTGGCCGCCTTGATGGTCGGCGTGGTCTGACCGAAGTTGAAAAAGGCTCCGGACGAGCACATGGTGGAAAAGGTCCCGGTTGTCACCACGTCGATCCTGCGGGCCGCCTCGACCGGGCCATCATCCCGCACGATATCAATCATCTCTTCCGCTGTTGCCACGACCGCCTCCCCGGCCCTGATCCGGGCATTGATCTCAGCGTAGCTTTTGTTCACCGTATATTCACTCATGGCTGCTCCGAAAAAGGTTTAAAAGGCCCGGGATCGTTTACATTCACCTGAATCCGTGACGGCCTGTGGTGATATTTCATGCAATATCTGGAATTTATTGCATTATTTCTAAATAAACGTATTTGTTGGTCTTCACCGCGCCGCCCTGCGGGGCGCCCGAGAACAGCGCATCTGCTGTGTTGACAACAAAGTTGATATCACACCAGGATAATCAACATCGTTGCCGCCTCGAAGGTCTCGCAGGCTCGCTATCTGCATCTGCACCGTTCTCAAACGCTCACGGATCCAGGATTCAGATCAGCGTATATTATTGAAAAACAGGACAAGCGCAACCATTTTCTTCAAGTTTTTCCAGGTTGTATAATACTTGCTCATTGAATGACTCCTGTGGCCGTAGAGGCATGAGATGCTTTATGGATTATTTTGTCCAATTTATCTTAATCCGGGTCAGGGCCTGTAAATAACTGCTGGTGCAGCTCATGCAGTGCAGGATGGAGTCACAGAAAAAAAACTACTGGACAATTGCCCAAATATTGTTGCTGAATAGTGGTATTAGTCCAAGAGACACCATGGCGGAAGTGAGCAGCATAAGACTTATCCGCTGTATATCGTCGATCACCAGCGTCCTTGGGGCGATGGCTGGTTTTATGATATAGGCCTCTTTGACCAGTAACAGGTAGTAGTAAAGTGAAATTGTAGAGTTGAGAGCGGCAAATATGACCATACTGTAGAAACCTCGCTCGGCGGCGGCGGCAAAGAGCAGAAATTTACCCATAAAACCTGCCAGCGGCGGAATGCCGCCTAGAGAAAAAAGAGTAAGCATCAGCACGGCTGCCAGGACAGGGTTCTGCTTGCCCATCCCCCGTAGAGATTTAACCTCTTCCTTATCATTACGGCCAACAATACTGATAATGAAAAAAATGGCATAGTTTGCCGCTGCGTATACAAACAGATAATAGATAATGGAAGAGTAGGCGGCTGCGGCTGTGCCTGCCATGGCCATGATTATATAGCCGGCCTGAGCGATTGAGGAATAGGCCATGAAGCGTCGTAGTCGCTTCTGTTTCAGAGCCCCCAAGTTGCCGACGGTCATGGTGGCGCCGGCAAGGATGAGGAGAATTATTTGCAGATAGTTGTGCAGTGGGGCCAGCGGGCCATAGACAAGGATGAGTAAAAAGCCAATGGCAACAGCCTTGGAGGAAACAGATATGAAGGCGGTTACCGGGGTTGGCGCGCCATCGTACACATCCGGTGCCCACATGTGAAAAGGGAAAATTGTCAGTTTAAAGCCGATTGCGGCCAGAACAAATAATACCCCGAGCCGGAGAAGAGGATCGGTAGGCGAGGCCATGGCAAAGACAGAGATGGCTTCGAAACTCAAAGAACCGGCGCAGCCATAAAGAAAGGAATAGCCAAACACCAACAGACCGGTGGAGAGAGACCCCATGATAATGTATTTGGTTGAGGCCTCAACCGAGAGAGAATCTTCCTTATGGTAACCGCTCAGGATATAGAGCGGTATGGTAGCCAGTTCCATGCCGATGAACAGGGTCAGCAGACCGGTTGCCGAGACCACGGCAAACATACCGAAGGTGCAGAGCAGGATGATAAAATAAAATTCACTGCGGTATCTGAGTACACCACGAATATTGCCGCCGGGCTTAAAATAGGACGCCGAGAGCAGTACGGTACAGAGAGCTGACAAGACAAATATCTGTTTAAAAAGAAGCGAGATGCCTGTTACTTTGTAAGTACCCAAATAAGTCGTTTCCTGGTCATAAGGCAGAATGATTAACAGGCAGAAGATTACCAGCAGACCTATCCAGCTCATGTGAAAAGAGACTGTTGACTGAGGCTTGCCCCGGTACAGATCAATAGCCAGAATTGATGCCGCAAGGAGAATGATCAGCAGATCAGGCAGCAGAAGAATATTCATAGGGGTTTACCGCATTAGATTGTTGAAAATTGGCTTGACAGCGTGATTGACAAGATTAATGATCCAGCCTGGCAGTATCCCCATTCCAAAAAGGCAGAATAGTAGAATAGTCACCGGTATTTTCTCCAGGGTGGTGGCATCGGAGAGCATGGCGATTTTTTGAGAGACGGGGCCGTTTACCACTGTGTTTACTGTGCGCAGGAGATAGACGGCGGTCACCACAATAGAGAGGATGGCCAGCACTGTACACACCCGGTTGATGGTGGCAGGATTTGCAAATGCGCCCACAAAGACATTGACCTCGGCAATGAAACCGGACAGACCGGGCAATCCCATCCCGGCAAAGCCGACAATGACAAAGGCCACCGATAAAAACGGCATCACCTTCATTAACCCGCCCATTTCACTTACCGTTCTGGTGTGGGTTCGGCTGTAGATTATGCCAATCAGACAGAAAAAGAGCGCAGTCATCAGGCCGTGTGAAATCATTTGCAACACCCCGCCTTTAAGGCCGGTAAAGGTCATGGCCGTGAAGCCAAACAGCACCAGGCCGCAGTGCGAAACCGAGGAATAGGCGGTGATGTATTTCAGATCGGTCTGCCGGATTGCGGCAAAAGCGCCATACAGGACATTGATCGTCACCAACACCAGAAAAAAAGACAGCCACATATGCGCCCCTTCGGGCAGCAGGTAAATACCGACCCGCAGACAGCCATAACCACCGAGTTTCATCAAGACGCCGGCATGGAGCATGGAGACGGCGGTAGGAGCAGAGGCATGCCCGTCTGGTGACCAGGTGTGGAAGGGGAAAATTGCTCCCAATACGCCAAAACCAAGAAAAATAACGGGGAAGGCCCAATACTGGAAAGAATCGGCAAATCGTACCTGGGAAAGCAGATTAAGATCAAAGGTCGACAGGCCGGACTCGAAATAGAGAGCCAGAATTCCGGCCAGGATAAAGGCAGAACCGGCCACCAGCATCAGGGTCAGCTTCATGGCGGCGTATTTTTTGCGGCCGGTTCCCCAGAGACCGATCAGCAGGTACATGGGCAGTACTGCTATCTCGTAGAACAGAAAGAGGCTAAAAAGATCAAGGGAGACGAATACGCCATAGACGCCGGCTACCAGGACATTGAGGAGGATAAAAAATTCTTTGACTTGTTTATTGATATTCCAGCTGGCAAGTATCCCGCAAACAATGACAATTGAAGTCAGGAGCATCATCAGCACTGAGATTGCATCAACGCCGATATTGTATTCGATGTGCATAATTTTGAACCAGGCCGTTTTATAAGCAAAGCGGAACAGGCTGGAACTTGCGGTTGCGGCGGCTGGATGTGCACTGGTAACATCTATGAATTGCAGGGTAAGGACAACAATCAGGATAAAATTGATCAGATTACCAACCAGCGAGATCATCTTAATCAGGCGATGATTGTCATGGCGCACCGGCAGGGAAGCAAGCGCGATGACAAAAGGCATGATCCAGATAGTTGTGAGAAGGAATGGTCCGTTCATTATAGTGAATTGCTCCATATAGTTTTCTGCAGATTCTTTGTAACTGTCTGGGCAGGACCAGCAACTACCATCAACTCTGTAGTGTAACCGTTCAGGGATGGTCCTTATTTGTTCATTTGGGACTTCGCAGCATATTAGTGCTATTCGAGAAGGCCCAAACGGGCAAAGATGTGATACACCTGAAGTTACTATCTGCCGAGGAAAAGCAGGGCGATAAAACCAAGTGTCGTAACGCCCAGGTAGAGTTGAAGCTGGCCATTCTGCAGCAGTCGCACAGCTTTACCGCCCTGCTGCAGGATCTCTCCGATCAGGTTCATGGCACCATCAACAATATGACGGTCCAGCCATTTTATCGGCGCGGCAATGCCGTTAAAGATGATTTTGTGGGTTATAAAAAGATACACTTCATCAATGTAAAATTTATTGTAGATAGCTTGATATACTGGTGCAATCCGCAGGCGGCACCGCTCTGCCGCTTCTGTTCTTCCCTGGCCGTAAAAGGCCCAGGCCAGACTGATTCCGGCAATACCGGCCAAGGAGGCGAGTACGGGCAGCCAGAGTGGATGGCCCAAGTAGGGGGCATGGGGCAAACCCGGCACCGTTACTTCGCTGACAAACAGATGCTCAAGCATACCGGCAGTCACTGTTGGAATGGTTAGCGCCATAATGGGGAAGGTCATCCAGGGGGTTTCGTGGACATCGTGGAGTTTAGATCGCGCCTGGCCATGAAAGATCAGAAAGAAAAAACGAAATATGTAGAAGGCAGTCAGGCCGCCGGTGACAAGGCCTACAGCGCAGACAATATAGTGGCCTGACTGCAAAGCTGTCAGCAGGATTGCGTCCTTGGACCAGAAGCCGCTGAACGGAAAAATACCGCCAATGGCAAGACAGGCCGTCAGTAATGACCAGTAGGTTTTGGGCATCAGGCGTTTAAGACCGCCCATGGCCATGATATCGTTGCTATGCACAGCATGAATAATCACCCCGGCGCCGAGGAAAAGCATACACTTGAAAAAGGCATGGGTAAAGACGTGATACATGGCCGCCGAATAGCCCAGAGGATTGATTCCGGCGCCGTGAGGAGTCCCCACAATGACCATTTTAGCAACTCCGAGCGAGAAAAGCATATAGCCAATCTGGGAGAGAGTGGAAAAGGCCAGAATGCGTTTTATATCTTTCTGAGTAATGGCGATGATTGCCGCAAAGAGGGCAGTAAAGGCCCCGACAAACTGAACCACCGCAAGGGTTACCTCTGAGGCGGCAAAGAGCGGGAACATCCTGGCCGTAAGAAAAACGCCTGCCACCACCATAGTGGCCGAATGAATGATAGCTGAAACCGGTGTCGGTCCTTCCATGGCATCGGGCAGCCAGATATGGAGGGGGAACATGGCTGATTTGCCCCAGCCGCCGATAAAAATGAGGATAGTGGCAAGGGTGAGCAAATTAATCGGCACTATGCCGAACATAATAGTGTGGTTCAGCAAGGCTGCCGTCTTTGGACTGTTCAGTGTTTGGAAGTCAAAGCTTTGACTGTAAAAGCTGACCACAATGATACCGATCAGGAAAAAGGCATCGGCAAAACGGGTGATCACAAAGGCCTTCTTGGAGGCGGCAACCGCTGAGGGTTTCTGGTACCAGAAACCGATAAGGGCGTAAGATGACATGCCCACCAGCTCCCAGAAAACAAACATCTGCAGGATATTACTCGAGATTACCAGGCCGAGCATGGAAAAAGAAAACAGGGCCATCAGGGCGAAGAAACGGCCAAAACCGGGATCGTCCTTCATGTAGCCCACCGAATAGATACTGACCAGAAAACTGATTGTGGAGATGACCACAATCATCATTACCGAGATGGGATCAAGGTAGATACCCATGTTCGCGGTCAGAGTCGGAGAGAAGTTGAGCCAGGCCAGGTCAAAGCAGATCAGGCTGCGGGCCGGATAGAGCTGTGGTTGACCTATAACAGTTTGTAAATATGCTGCTGCCACCGAGAGACCGCAGAGCATGGACAGTCCCTGGCAGCCAATCGCAAACCAGCCGGCCATCTTCGGGCTGAGCTGTACAGGCCGGAGACTAATTATCACAAAACTCAGCAGCGGAAAAAGAAGAACCAGATAGCTGTGGGTAAAAATAAGATCAGCCATTTAGTTCCTCCAGTTTATATACGTCCAGGCGTCTTTTGCGACGATACATGGAAATAATAATCGCCAGGGCCACGGCCATTTCGCAGCCGGAAACAGCCATCACAAAGATTGGAAAAATGGCGCCGGCGGCAGGGTCACCGGCCCTGAAGTGGGCAAAGGCGGCAAAATTGATGTTAGCGCCATTTAGAATTACTTCGACGGAAAGCAGGATGCCGATCAGGTTACGGCGCGTGAGAACGCCATATACGCCAATGGAGCAGAGAGTAAGAGACAAGACGACGAAGTGGGTAATGGTCATGACTTCTGCTCCTGATCGTTATCCCGGCGGGCAATAACCACTGCGCCGACAAGGGCGACAAGCAGAAGTAGCGAGATGATTTCAAAGGGAATGATAAAGCCATTTTTGTTTGTTGCCATTAGACGAAAGCCAATGTCATCCATGGTGACCGGCGCCGCCCTGAGAGTTGCTTTCTGGAGTGTTGCCGACGGCTGGCCGCTGATAGTCAACAGCAGCCCGACAAGCAGCAATGCGCTGATTCCTGCCCCGGCAGCCCGGCGGCGGCCTTTTACCTTATAGCGGTTTCCCTGTCCCAGACCGGTGGTCAGAAGAATGATGATCAGCATGAAGATGATAATGCCGCCAATGTAGAGCATGATCTGGGACAGAGCGACAAATTCAAGCTGCAACATGATGTACAGGGCCGCGGTGGCAAAGAAAGACCCAATCAAGGCAATGGCCCCGTGCAGAAGGTTGGGCAGACTTACCGCCAGCAGTGAAAGAAATACAAGCGTTGTTGCCAGGCCGTAAAACAGCAAATCACTCATCAGTTATGTTCCTATGTTTTATTTAGAATAAAGGTAAGCCGCTCCCGGTCATACACGGCGAACTCGAACTCCTGGCCCATGGAAATTGCCCCGAAAGGACAGGCCTCGACACAGAGATTACAGAGGGTGCACTGAGAAAAACGGTAAATATACCGGCCCAAGACCTTACGACCGGCCAGATCTTTAGTGGTCAGCACCGAGATTGTGGCATTGGGGCAGGCCTTTTCACAGATGCCGCATGCGGTACAGTTATGTTTATCGTTCTCATCGTGCAACATGACCAGATGACCGCGGAATCGGGCCATCATCTGCAGGGTTTCCCGGTTCTCCGGATATTGCTGGGTAACTATTTTAGCCGGACTGACCAGGTATCTGATGGTCACCCCCATACCTCTAAGCAGTGAAGTAAAACCCGTGATTATCTTTTGCAGATGGTGGTCGGCTTTGTTTTGGGGTTTGGATGGCGTGCAAGATGGCTTCATCATAATATCCATCCCATGGCCAGGAAAAAACCGCTCGACATAAGGAGGACGAGGTTAGCGGGCAGCAGCATCTTCCACTCAAGATACATTAGCTGATCAACTCGAACCCTGGGAAAAGTCCAGCGGAACCACATGTAGAGAAAGATGACCATGAAGGTTTTCAGAAAAAACCAGATAAAGCCCGGGATAAAGTTAAATGCGGCATCAATAACACCAATGCCGATTTGCGGGGCTAGAAAACCGCCGAGGAAAAAAGTAGCGGCCAGCCCGGCTGAAACGAACATATTGACAAATTCAGCAAAGAAAAACATGGCAAAGCTGATGCCGGAATATTC
>UOEY01000025.1_pt1 | contig 38374 bp, 25 predicted proteins | sample 1989501 | NCBI WGS metagenome assembly UOEY01 (sample SAMEA4712198, study PRJEB27164) | hydrothermal vent metagenome | biome: marine basaltic hydrothermal vent biome; feature: marine hydrothermal vent; material: mineral | place: Pacific Ocean | collected 2011-06-14/2011-07-23 | depth 1691 m | reverse complement strand
CCGGCAGTTTTTTATGGCACTTCAGGCAATCCCGGGCCAGGTCCTTGCGGACCAGTCCCTTGACGCTGCTCGCATGAGGGTCATGACAGGCCGTGCAGTTGCCCCGGCGGACCGGCGCATGGATAAACCCCTGCTTGAACGAGGCGGCCTGCTGCTGATGGCATGAATAGCAGAGTCGGCCCTCGGCCAGGCGCAGCAGCCCTTTAAAGCGGGCCACGTGCGGATTATGACAGACAGAGCATTTACCCGCGGCCACAGGCTTATGGACCACTTTGCCCTGAAAAAGGCTCTGTTGATGGCACTTAAAGCAGACATTGGCCGCCGAGACGCTTCCCGGCACAAGCAGCCCGAACAGGGCCGTAATGAAAAGCAGGCGGACCGCGATTGACCTGGACATTATTTAGCCCTCCCGGGATGACAGGGGCTGCAGTTCCCTTCCTTGAAAGGCACGTGACTGACCGGATAGAGCAACCTCTTGTCCGGACCGCCGTGAGCATCGTGGCAGGTGACGCAGGAAGAGGGTCGCGGCCTGATGCCGTGATGGGCCTTCAGGAAGGCCTTGCTGCCCGGGTTATGACACTGACGGCAGAGCTGACCGCTGGCTTTTGTGAGCATGCCTTTTTCCCTGGAACCATGGGGACTGTGGCACAGCAGACAATTCTTGAGGGCGGGCCGGTGCGGCACCCCTTTGCGCCAGTATTTGGCCACGTCGGCATGGCAGGTCAGGCAGAGCATGGGCTGCCCCTTTTTCAGAATATACTTCCGAGAGGAGCCGTGGGCCGAGTGACAACTCACGCAGTCCCCGTTGACGGCCGGCCGATGATCGAAGGTGTCCCGGTCCATGGCCTGCTTGATTTTCTCATGACAATCCAGGCAGAGGGCGCCGGGCGCCTGTTTGAGCACCGGGGCGTAATCAGCGGCATGGGCGGCATGGCATTTCCGGCATTGTCCATCGACAACCGGTTGATGCCTGGAGCTGTTTGCCGCCGCTTCCTGCATGGTCTTGTGACAGGGCAGGCAGAGGGCTCCCCCCTGGTTTTTCGCTTTGAGGAAACCGGCGGCCGCCGGCTTATGCATTTTGTGACAACCGCCGCAATTCCCCTTGGCAAACGGGCGATGCAGGCTGAACATGCCCCGCTCATCCGCCGTCTGCCGGTGGCAGGAAAAACAAAGTTTGGCCTCCGGGGCGCGCAACAGTGACAGGTTGGTCGATTCATGGGGCGTATGACAGGTCCCGCATTGCCGGCCCCTGGCCGGCGGATGAGAACCGCCGCCGGCCGCGTAACCGGCCCGGTCATGACAGTTAAAACAGAGTTTATCCGGCGTGGTCTTCAGCAGTGCCTTCTGGTCCGAGACATGGCCCGTATGACAGTCCAGGCATTTCCCCTGGCTGACGGGCAGATGCCGGCTGCGGATCGCCTTCATTTTTTTCTTTGTTTTTTCGGGCGGCGGCACGGTGGTCTTCTGCTGCCGCCCGGCCGGAGCCGCAACAACCTGCGCTCCGGCTTTCTGCTCCGTCCCGGCCGGCTCCTTCAGCCTGGTGCTCTTCTCGTGGCAGGTGAGGCACACCTTCTCGGGCGCCTTGGCCAGCAGGGAGGGATAATCACTGGCGTGCACGGCGTGACAAGCCGTACATTTGCCTTGAATAAATGGCTGGTGAGTACTCTTTTTGCCCGCCGGGGAAAAATCATGGCAGGTGAGGCAGAGTTTGTCAGCCTTATTTTTAGTGGCGATCACCCCGTCCTTGACCGTATGACAGGCGTTGCAGCGGCCCTTCAGGACGGGGGCGTGGATATTTTTCTTGAGCAGAACCTGCCGGTCGCTTGAATGGGGAGAATGGCACAACAGGCAGCCATTTTTGACGGGATAGCCGAAATGAGCCTGTTTGAAGGTCTTCTGGTCGACCTGGTGGCAGGAACGGCACAGCTTGTCCGGTGCCTGCTTGAGCAGGGCGACATTCTTCGACAGGTGCGCATTATGACAGGTCCCGCAACCCTGCTCCAGGGGGGCATGCCGGTATTTTTTTGTAAAGGCGGCCCGCGGATGACAGGTAAAACAGGTCTTGTCGCGGCCGGTCTTCAACAGCATTTTATAGGCGCTGTTGTGCGGGTCGTGACAGACCGTGCATTTGCCGGCGACGACCGGCTTATGAACGGATTTATCTTTTGCCGTTGGTTTCTTATCCTCGTGGCACTGGTAGCAGAGAGCTGGCTGGGGCGCAACCTGGAAAAGGCCGCCGACGATGCCGTGAGGCCGGTGACAGACGCTGCACTTCTTTTCCCTGACCGGCTCGTGGACATAGCCGCTTTTAAACCTGTCCATCATCTTCGGATGGCAGTCCAGGCAGGTCTTGGCCGGCGCCCTTTGCGGCTGCATGCCGGAGGAGGAGCAAGCAGCCAGCGCCACCAGGGCGGCGACCAGCATCAAGCCCGTCAAACTGATTATTCCGTTATTTTTTTTCATCTTTGCGTCGCAATTCCTGGCGGAGTCCCTGCCATACCCGGTCATTCACCTGGATGACAGAGGCGGCCCGCAGTTTTTTGAGGTAACCGGCCCGTACAGCCTTAAGTTTATCCTGCTTCAGCTGTCGGGCGATGAAATCCTTGACCCGCTCCAGCGGCAGGGTGTCAGCGGGCCTATGGTCAAGCAACTGAACCAGGGCATACTGACCCTGCAAAGCAAAGACCTGACTGACATCACCCTTGGTGGCCAGGCCGGCAACGGCCGTCTTTATCCCCGAATCCATATCGTCTTCCGTAAAGGTGTGGACGAGAGAAGCACCATGGGGAACTTTCCCCCGGGCCAGGGTCATGAAATCACCGCCCGCCATGGTCTCCACCCAGAGGGCTTTCATCTCCTGCCGGCTCCCCTTGATGAGGGCCAGGCGGAATGAGGCCGGCCGGGAGAACTCCCTGATATTTTTGTTATAAAAGGTCTTGATTTCGGCAGCGCTCACCTTGACCTGCGGCAGGAAAACCTGTTTTTCCAGGGCCATGACCAGCCGGTGCCTGGTGTAGAATTGAAATATCTTGTCAAAGGGCGGCTTCTTTTCATAATGGCGGTCCAGCCCTGCCCGGGTGGTCAGGGTCTGACTGATGATTCCATCCAGCACCTGCTCCTTATAACGAAACGCGGCGTCCTTGAAACCGTATTCACGCCTGAACCTTCGCTGCGCCCGGAGCTTCTGCATGAATTCCTTTACCGACACCGAGCCCTCGTCCATGGTAATAATATTTTCAGCGGGCAGGGCGGCAACGGGAGTGTTGACATCCAGTTTCTTCAGCAACTTGCGGTTGACCTGAACATGATACTTCTTCCAGAGTCGCTGCAGCAGCCGGTTGGTATAAACCCCCTCTTTCTCCCGCCACAATTTTCGGGATATCCCTTCTCTGAATTTCGCAAAATCTTTTTTATCCGCACCGGCAGTACTCAGCAGTTGTAAAATCAGCACGCCGTTCCGGAAGGACGTCGGCTTGGAAAAACCTTTCTTGCCGAGGCCCAGCAAAATCTTCTGCCAGCCGATGTTGGTATTGTCCGGGCGCTGCCAGCGGCTCTTCACCGCAATCGCCCCCCCTTTTGAACCTGCCTGCTTGTGCAGTTCCTCCACGGTGACGGTGCCGGCAAGAAGCTTCTTGTAGGCCGCATCGGCATCCTGCTTATTATGGAATGAAATCACATTGACCTGCCAGCGGGGAACATACGACTTCAGGTAGCGCTGCCACAGTTCCTGCCTGCTGATTTTGATTTTCGAATCCACCTCGTCATATTTGAGCATCATCAGGGACCGGGCCTTCAGGAAAACCATCACTTTCATCCTGTAGGCGGGGGTATTATACAGATGCATCTTTTCACCTTGCCGATACAGGAGAAGCCAGTCAACATACGGGGCAGGCGTTTCGGGAATACTCATACCCTTTTCCCGCCAGTTTTTCCACCAATTGCTAAAATCATCGGCACTGTACTCTGTCCCGTTAACGGTGACAAGGGTGCTGCTGCTCCAGGGCAGCCACGATGCCCGCAAGGGAGAGATACAAACAAAAAAAAGTATAGCGGCCAGCGTCAGCGGCCTGATTATTTTGTACATTGATTCATACCTTGTGCAAGCCAGAGATTGATAATTTCCTTCGACATTCGCCGCGCCAGGCCGGTAATCGTATTGATCCGGCCGAAATGCATGAGCGTCCGGTAATCTCTGCCGCGGCGTTTGTAATAGGTTTCCCATAAAAGTTTGCCGGTTCTGCCGTCATAGAGACGCAGAACAACCGTGAGTTCGGTCACGACCTCCCTGCCGCTTCTCCGTTCCACCATCCTCAGGATATCACCGCCGATAAAGAGTTGAACCCCCAGGCGGCTGCCGATAATCCGTAGTTGGTCCAGGTTGGGCTCCTGGGAAGGAAAAATGGTCAGTTGCCGATACAGATCAAGAACATCGCCCTCCTGGACCACCTGGAAAGCGGCGGCGGATACAAGTTCGGCTGAAAATACCCTGTAAAACAACTTCGCTCCCCGGGGATAAGCCCCCCTGTCCAGGAACGGCAGCACGGCCACCCGACAGGAAAAGCTCCCTGGCAGGGGCTCCATCTTATCCAGCCTGGGGGTCGCGGAACTACAGGCAACAAGCAGGAACAGGGCAAAAAAAGCAGCAACCTTGTAACACCAGTGAATCACTTAGAAATCCTCCAGCCACTGGCTTTCAGTCTCGCTCTCGCTCTGCTGCTGCACCTGCGCTTTTGCCGTCAGGGCCAGCAGATCCTTCACCTTACGCTGGGTTCTGTTTCCGAGAACGTCCTGGGCCACCAGCATCAGCTCAAACTTTGAGCCGGCGGCATGCTCAGGCAGGTCCACGGTCACATCAGCCGGAAAATGATCGCCGGCCGCCGCCTTGACGACCCGGCCGCCATCCTGGTAAATCCTCAACCACCAGAATGACAGCGGTGTGGCCACGGAATCAGCCAGGGTCAGCCGCAGCTGCCTGTCCTTTTTTTTCACATCCAGGCTGATTTTCGGGGGGGTACGCCGCAACGAGACCTTCTGTTCCGCAGATGCGCTCAGGCCGGCCCGGTCCCAGGCAGTTATTCTGATCAGGTAGACCCCGTCCGGCGCCGGTATGCTGCCGCTGGTATAACCGTTCCAGTTTATCCGTTCCGGAACCTGGCCGGCGGCCTCCTGGTAAACAATAGTTTCATTGTCTTTGTTGAATACGGCAATAGTCCATCTGTCGAGAGGTTCCGGGTCGGGCATCGTCGTAATGATGGCCAGGGAACGGCTGAAGGTGACTAGTCCGTCAAGTTCCTTGCCCAAGGCATGGACGACCAGGGACGGGGGGGCGTTGTCGACATGATACCGCCCGAGGATGACTGTTTCCCGGCGGCCGGAAGGCTGCTTAACGACCAGGGTCACCTGGTAGGTACCGGCTGCTCTCTGGGCCGGCCATGATGCGGTAACGCCATATTCTTTCTCATTCAGGGTCGCCGGGTAGACCCGGTCACCGACCTGTACCGACGCCTTGCTCCCCGGCTTGATCCGGCTCGCCGCACTGATGATGACCCGGCACTCAACCGTCCGACCGGGCCGGACATATTCAGGGCGCAGGACAATGGAAGAGAGAGAGAGCCTCCGCCCGGCCGGGCCGGCGGGGTTAATCTCAGCAGGAAAGGAAGCCAGCAGCGTCGGGAAATAGATCGTGAACAGATCAGCCAGCGTTTTGGGATCGGACAGGGCCAGCAAGCTCTGCAAATCATCCAGGGACAAGGCCCTGGTCGTTGTCCAGATGGTCCGGCCGTCGCTGGTCCGGATAAGTTGCAGACTCATGGCTACGGCCGCCGCCGGAGCCTGGTCCTGCTGGCAGACTGTCCCCAGGAGAATCAGGTCCGCACCGAGCTCTTTCCTGGCCTCTGCTATGGACTGGCTATCCAGTCTCCCCAGGGTCCGGATACGATGCCTGACCATGAACGCCATGATCTCCTTGGCGGGGATGAGTGTATTTCCCAGCTTCCCGGCCTGCCGACGGAGATAACCGGTAAGGGGTAAATTCACACCGTTGGCGTCCTGGGTCAGGTCCAGTAAAGGGAAAACGGCCAGGGATCCGGCCCCGGCGGCGGCAGGCGAAAAGAACGCGGCCAAGAGGAGAGCAAGTGCTGTTAAACGGAAAAATTTCATTAAGTGCTTCTATACCAAACTCAGCTTGACGAACCGGGTCCCCGCCGGCGCGGGGATGACGGATTGCATGATACAATCAGCAATACATGAGGCTCCTTCCGCAGAACGGGGGCCTCGGGAAAGCCCCCGCAAAGGGGGCGTGCTCAACGCCATAGCGTTGCTTTTCCCCATTGGCACTTGCCGAGCACCGGAGAAGTTGTCGATAAAGGATTTTGAACTGTTTGAGCGCAGCGAGTTTTCAAAATCCCGACAGCTTCGAGGAGCACAGGACTGTCCGAAGGACCAAGTAACACGGGTGCCTTTTCTTTTGGTTCGTTTTCTTTGGGCAAGCAAAGAAAATGAACAATATGTCTACATCCTCGCCGGATCGGTAGAACCTATCCGGGTCCCTACCTCCCTTACCTGGGAATGGTAGCCAGCATGTCTCTGGTCAGAACAAGCGCCAGTTGGAAATTATCCTGCGGGTCCAGGCCAAACAACCTCTCCCATATCGAATAGCCATTCCGATGCGCGCTGGACTGCCATAAAACCTCGGCCGACTCGCTGTCTACCAGCTTCAGGGTCAACGAAACCTCGGGATAGGAAAACGGGCCGGCTTTGTTCGAGCCGATGTCGTTGACGGTACCGTCGATAAAAGCCTGCACCCCGAGCCGCTGACCCAGCCTTTTCAAAATAGGCGTCCCCATGGGTTTGTCCTTGCCGACGGCCATTTCCTGAAGGGCGCTGTCGACAATCCCCTTGTCGACAACGTCGAAAATGCCCATGGATAAAATCTGGGTGGTGGTGATGTCCCGGATTCGTTGGGCGGCAAATTTATCACCGGTGTTATTGGTAAAGGGCAGAACCGCCACTTTTTTCACATAACGCAGATCCGTTTTCTGGCGGACAAAGGTCGATTCGTCCTGCCGGGCGGCGCAACCGGGCAGTGACATAAGAATGATTACCGCCAGGACCAAAACCTGGAGTTGACCGAGATAAGCTAAAAACTTGCGTTGAGGCGTGCATTTAAGTTCCATGAGTCCCCTTCTTCCATCATTGAGTAGTTGGCGTTTGTGTCGAGCGTCAGGTAGTCACTCAGGTTCCAGCTCCACTTAAAATTAAAACTATTGATCGTCTCTGCCGGTATCGCATTCAACCTGTACCCCAGGGTCACGTGGGTTTTACTCGTTCGCAGCACGGAAAGCTGGCTGTCGAACAGCATTGATGAACGTCCTCCACCGCCGTCACCATAACCGAGGTTGCCCTGAAACAGAAAGGCCAGCATGTCTGAGGGCCGGTAATTCGCCTGGATCGAGGTGCTGCCCGCCGACCGGCGACCACTGCTGGTGGTGCCGATGGAGCCGACATCAGCGGCATTATAATCGGTAACCAAGTCAACCACAAGGTTATCGCGCATCCGCGAAGTCATTCTCAAGCTTGCCCCCAGGTAGTGACTGCTCTGATTCGTTTTCTCGTTGGTGTTGAAATTCAGGTACAGATCAAGGTTGGAGGTCAGGCCGGGATAGAGAGTGGCCGAGTTCAGCCAGTTGATGGTGTGATTGGTCGATAGCCGTTGACCGTCTTCATAATTCTCGTACCGGGTGAGGCCCAGGCTTGACTCCAGGGTATTGAGGGGTCGGGAAAAAATGGTCAGACCATAGTTGCGGGATTCCCGGTCGGCACTCTCGGAATTGTTTTCAATGGTGTTGTTGACTGTCAGGCTCGGCTGAAAATACCGGTTGTACAGCCATTTAAAAACGGCCGACTGATCAAGACGGTCCCGGTCATTGCCCTGGTTGCTGTCATTTTTGTTCCATGAAAGAGTATAGGCGAACCGGGTGTCCGCAGTCGGATTGATGCCCAGGCCCAGGTCGGTCTTGTAGTTCGTGGTGCGCTGCCGGCTCGAGACGTAACCATGCTCACCGCCCAGCCGCTGATATGCCGCCAGTTCTGAAACCTGCACATCCAGGGCCGCCGGCCAGCCGGTCACCACCAGTTTGAGGTAGACCCCCTTGACCCCGCCTGCATTGACCTCAAACCGGAATTCATCCTTATTGAATACCGTCCCGGCATTGGTAATTTCCTTTTTCCAGGTCGTGCCGTCATCACTGGAATACAGGTCCCACCTCAGAGACGAGGTATCGGCGGTGAGCAGGGCGTCATCCTTGGTCGTATACACATAAATGGTATCGACAGGCTGCAAATTCGTCATAATGGCCAGATTGACCGGCTTGCCGAAACTGATGCTCACCGCGGCCGTCGAGGTGTCGCCGTCAATCAGGGCCGGGACCGACGGCAGGGTGCCGGTTTCCGGGGTGGCATCGTCACCGGCCAGGGCCTGGGAGACGGGGACCGGCACCAAGGCGGTCCCCCCCTTCCCGGTCCGGGCGGCAAAATCGGTATTTGTCCGGTCGATCTGCTGCGAAAAATTGAACATGACGCGGTTGTGCCAGAACCGGTCCTGGTAATCAAGACGGCCGAAATGCCGGACCTGGTCGGTTTCACTGCGTCCTACGTCATCGGTATTCAACGATTTAAAGTAATTGTAGTTGAGTTTGAGTTTTTGATTATAGTTCCAGCTGGCAAGCAGTTCCCGCCAGTTCCTGCTGCTATTGATGAGGTGAACGGCTACCCCGTCATCCACCCGGCTGCCGCCGGTTCTCACCTGCAAGGCGGGCCACCAGCGATAGTCCCAGGCACTGGCGAGGCTGGTTTCCCAAGAGCGGGTCAACAGACTCGTCGAGCCGGCGCCGTGACTGCTGTTGACATAGCCGCTTAATCGAGCCCGAAAAAGGTCATTGTTAACGTTCAGGTCCAGAGAAGGCGATATCGTTTCCCTGGTGCCCCGGCCGGTTACCCGGCTCTGATTGTAATCCATAGCGGCATTGAGCCTGATTGCCTTCGATATCCGGGGGTACCACTGGAGATAATATCTCTGGACGTACCGCCGGATGTTATCCGAGCCGGTGTCCCGGCCGGAGATATCGGCACGCCACGACGCATCAAAGCTGAGCGGTTTGGCCGCACAAGGGCCGACCGTCAAAATGCAGGCGCAGGTCAGTACTGCGATTGACAGAAATCCTGCCCTGTATCGAGTTGTCTCTTTCAAATCAACGATGAATAAAGTCGATGGAGGCCGCCCTCCTGGTGAATGAATCACGGCAACTGTGCCGGCGCCTTTTTTTCAGGGTAAACATGACCGCACAACCGGCGCAAATTCCACCGGCCAGGAACCATGCCTCGCCATCATTGCCCAATTTTTTTCTCCCCTTCATCAAACAGAAATCCGGCGGGCCGGATGCGGGGCAGGCTTGCACTATTGGTGACACCACAAAATCAATAAATCATAGAAATACATTCAAAGTCAATCAATAAATGAACGGGAAATGTTGAATAACCTGATAAAATTGAAGATAAAATGCGGTCCATTCCGCAACCGCTGAGCAGAGATGAGACTTGACCGCCCTTAACCCCTTTTCGCCCGGACAAAAAAAAACCATCCCCGGTCGGGGATGGTTTTTTTTGTCGCAGGATCACACCTCCTGCTGTTTTCAGATGCCGTCCTTAGTCGTATGACACGTAAAACAACCGGTCCCTTTACCGGCGCCGGTCGTACCGACCTTTATCAGACTGTAATCCCAACGTAGCAGGTCGGCATATGGCGAACCGTGAGCCCGGTGGCAGGAAATACACATGACGATAGCGCCATTCGCATTGCCGTATGCAACAGAATCATTCGTAACTCCCTCTAATGTGCTGTGACCGACAGGCACCATGGGATCATAGGTGGTGTAGAAGGAGTACTCGGTACCTGACGCCTTGTTGTTCATATCGTAATCAGTGGGATGCCTGATCCACGGCGAGGCCATGGTTGCACCGGAACCCTGAATCCCCTGGGTACCGGTGTAGGTGCCGGCGCTGTTATGGAAGGCGCCATGGCACTGGGCGCAGAGAGAACTGATGGTGGTGGTGTCGACCACGGAATCAGCAGACCGATCGGCCCCCTTGTACTCATTGTGGTGAGTGGAGTCAGGCTGATATTCCCAGCGGTGCGAGCCAGCCCCGGGCGCATCATCCTCCTCGGTACCCGTTACCCCCAGGAGGAAACGGTAGCTGAGGCCGACGGTCGCCCCCGTAATCCCACCCGAATCATCGGTATGATGAGCACCGTGTACGGCACTGAAATTGTTGGTCTTGGTCCGGTCACCATGACAGCCGGCGGTGCCGGCACAGGTCAGATAACTCCCGGCTGCGAGGCCTTCATCAGCTACCCTCGTAGACCAGGAAGTAGCGTCCGAATCACCGGGCGGAGAGGTCAAGGGGCCAGCCCCCACGCCAAGCATATCGACATTATGACCGCCGCCAGCAACAACAGGATCGCCGCCGCCGTCAGTACCGCCGCCGTTGACGCACCAGTAAAAATTGCCGCCGGCCAGAGTGTTCCCGCTCAGACCGTACACCGGATCCGTTGTCCCTGAATACACATAAGGCCTGGTGTTGGTGCCGTCATTAGTACCGGTGTGACACTGGAGGCAGTTGCCGCGCAACAGGGTATCGTTGGGCGTAGTCGAATTATTATAGGTCATGGGCTGGCCGTTCTGACTGTTATGCATGGTGTGACAGTCAGAGCAGGGCCCCTGGGCGGAAGCCGAGGCGAATCGGGGCAGGCATATCATAGCCCCAACTCCCAATGCCGCCGCCGCGACCAGATAACCTTTTTTGATCTTTTCCAATCTCATTCCGTTCATCCTCCCCTCTTTTCTTAATCGTTGTCCATCCAGGAACCATCTCCTCTCTTCCCGGCCGCCCACCGGCAGCTGTCATGCGGAATCGAGGTTATGCCTGGATTGGCCATAGCATAGCTACATATACCTATAATAATCTCATACCCTTCTGGCTCCCTCCTTCCCCTCTATAGCACCAATTCAATCCCGCGACAAGTTTTTTTTAATCTTTTAATAATGTTAGCATGCAAAATACAAGCCAGAGTTTATCTCCGGCCCATATATCCCTCTTTCAATTTCAACGGCCCTGCCAACCGAAAAACCAGCTGCTTGCTGCCCGTATCATGTTCCATAATTACAATTCCGTCATCCGATTGTTATTCGGGCTTCATAATGGTAACCATCATGCACCAAATTCTATGCCATTCCGGCAAGGGATCAAATGGTACCGGCGGGACCGGCATGCTCCTTGACCTCCGCCTGCTGGCCGGACTCGAACCCGGGCCCCAGGTACTGCCTCATCTCACTGGTCTTCATGGGCCGAGGTTTATTTGTGTCCCGGCTCCGGTCGTAAACGAACGGAACCCGGAAAAGTGGGAACTTATAAGCAAACCGGACGTCAAAAATCTGGACCCGCTGGTTAAAAAGGTCGGAAACCATCAGCTGGTCCTTGCGGTTCAAGGCCAGCCTGGTGGGATAGCGGAACCAGCCCGGGCTGTAGCCCATGCCGCCGAACTCATACATAAACCTGCCGCTCATATCATAAATAAGAATGGCCTGACGCATGTAGTCCGACACAAAGACCACCTGTCTTTTTTCATCAATGGCCAGCCCCATGGGACGGCTCAACTTGCCGGACACACCGCCCTTGGCACCGAACGAATAGAGCAGTTCTTCGGACGGATTATAGACATAAACCTTGCTGGTTTCCTCGCTGAGAAGGAAGAGATCCCCATGGGAGTTAATCTTGAGAGCGATCACCTGCACCGGCCCGAGCGCGGACTCGTTCTCCCGGGGATAGCCCTTGCCGGACCTCCGGGGCCGCAGTTCCGCCGGCAGCCCCGAAAGATCAATCTTCGACTCCGGCAGCACCTTCTCCTTCTGTTCGACTTTCTCTTTATTTTCGGCCACCTTGCCGACAGCGGCAACGGCGGCCCGGCCAAGAACCATGTCTATGGGTTTCAGCCAGTGGGAGAATTGACCGTCCTTATTCAGGACCAGTACGCCGCGGCTGCTCAGCCCGGTCACATAGATCAAGCCGGCCCGGTTGACCGCAATAGAGGTGGGGACAAAATTTTTCGTCTCCGGCATGCCCTCCAGGGGAAACGTCTTGACCGGAAAAAAGGCCTGGTTCAAAACAGTGATTCTGGCCGGTTTCGTCGCGGTCCGCCCCTGGCAGACATAGATCAGGTCGTCGCGGCCAATGAAAAGCGCGCGGGGGGCATCCACGCCCCGGCCCCGGCCCAGCGCCACCTCGGGGAAGTCGTTGGCTCCGTAGACCACCACCTTGCCACCGTCACTGCCCACCACCACATAGGTTTCGTCCGCCCGGCGATCATAAAAAATTGCGCCGGGAAAGCCGAATGGCCGACCGTTCTCGTCCCGGGTCAGAATTGAAACGACCTTGGCCCTAATTTTGCTTTTCCGCCCGTTACGGTCATTGACCTCTTGTTCCCGGCCGGCGGCTGCCGCCTGTCCAGCAGCGGGGGCCGGTTCAACCGAGGCCCGGGAAGCTGTGGTATCAGCCGCGGCGGGCGTATCTGCCGGCCGCACACCACAGCGGCCGGAGACCGGCACCAGGAACAGAGACAACACCAGGAGCGACAGCGGCAGGGGCCGCGTCATGATATTAATGATGACATTTAGTGCAGACATTGCCACCGAGCGGGCTCCCGATCAGTAAATATTGATAGTCCGACCCGTGGGGACGATGACAGCTGGCGCAGGAAAGCTCGCGGCCCTTATGCCGGGGGTCCGGTTTGCCCGTCAGGGGATGGCCGCCTACCGGATGGCCGCTGGTCATCCCCTGCATGCGGAGATGACAGCCGGCGCAGAGTTTATTGATGGGCTTGTGAAGCTGAAACTGGTAGTCACTGGCATGCGGATCGTGACACGCCTCACAGCCACGGCCCACGATAATGCCATGGCGGTGGAAACCCTGAGTTTTCTGCACGCTTTTCTGCTTGTCCGTGTGGCAGGAGATACAAAGGCTGGTCCTGGGGGCTGCCCAAAGCTCGAACCTATACCTGGCGCCGTGGGGATCGTGGCAGACCGTGCAGGCACCGAGGCCGACCGGACCATGCACATGGGCCTTTGTTTTCCATTTCCGTTCATTGACATGACACCGAAAGCAGAGACCAGGCACCTGGCCGGTCGGCACGGCAATTTTCTTATTACCCTCGCCCTGACGATGGCAGGCCAGACACTCCAAGTTGGCCGCCGGGCCGTGCCGCCACCTTCTCCCACTGACCAACTGGCGATGACAGGAAAAGCAGATCGGGGAAAAATTAGAATTTTTCTCGAGCTCCTTCACATCCAGACCGGAATCGCCTGGGAGTTTCCGGTCATGGCAACTGCGGCACGCCCCGGGCACCACCTCATTGCGGTGAAAGAGATAGACCCCGGGCTTGTTCGGGGACGACCGCAACATAGTCATCTGGGGTTGGTACCGGACAATGACTTTTTTATCCCCCGGCTTGATGACAAAGGTGTTGATTCCTCTTCTCAGGGATAGTCCATAATGGACATAGTACGAACCGTCCTTCTGCCATGATCCGGCCGGGGCCAGGGGTTCGACCTTGCCCTGCCGGTTGATCACCCTCCCGACCTCCAACGACCGGCGCTCAGCATTATCCACGGCCAGAATAACCAGGCTGGCATTCCCGCGCCTGGCACGAACCAGCAATTTTTTCCCCGTGGGCGGGGTCAAAATGGTATAGGCTCCGGCGGGGAGGCTCGGCAGGATAACGAAACTGAAGATAACCATAACCAAAACCCAAGTCGGGAGAACGCACCGATTTTCCATTTTCATCCTTTTTTTAATCCATGTCCAATCGTCTTGCAAAACACATTCCCCAAAAAAACGCCGCCAGCCGCTATACCCTCGGCAGAAGGCACCTATCAGGATCAGTCGAACTGCAACCTCTTCCTGGGTGGTACAAAAAAGCGATAACCTTTAAAAAGCGTGCCGTTTGTTCATTAATTATGATAGCACTTTTTTGCATTGCCACCTCATCCTGCAAACAAAGCTTCCCGGCAAGGTCATAGAAACATGACAAATTCCCCGGGAGACTAAACCATACCTGAAAAAAAAATGCAAAACCTAGTGTCGTCCTGTCAAGCACCAACTAACGCATCTTGCTCGTCCTTTGTCACTTGACATGACACCAGCCTATTTTTTTATCTCCATGCAGCATGGTCTCACAATTTGTATTTTTTCTCAAACGGCACTTTGCAAAGCAACCGGACTTCTTCGTAACTGTCCAGCTGCGCTCCATCTCCGGGCGACCAGGCCGCTTCGCATAGCCATACTATAGATTCGTTGACCTGCTTACCCAGGTAAGCGCAGACTCCGGATATGGAGCACATCTGAACAGTTACAGGCCGAGGGTATGGCGATTTTTCGCTTGTCCCTGAATAGTTACCCCTTCTTTATTTGCTTTTTTTTTATCAGACAGTATGGTTGAATGCAAGATAGATAACCTGAATCCGTGACGGCTTGAGGTAATATTCCAGGCAACATGTGGAATTTACTGCTTTATTGACAAATAAATGCATTTTATACTCTTCACCGCGCCGCCCTGCGGGGCGCCCGATAACGGCACAGCTGCTGCGTTGGCAACTCGTTGATATCACACCAGGATAACCAACTTCGTTGCCACCTCGAAGGTCTCGCAGGCTCGCTATCTGCATCTGCACCATTCTCGAACGCTCACGGATTCAGGAGATAAGTGTTTCTTTGTTCACCTTTTTCATTGCCATGGCCATCAAACTCGTCACCATCATATTAGTGTCAATCGGCACCATCTGTCTCTCGATAGCCATTTTGCCTACCAAGCAGATCTGCGGCCTGGAAAGAAAACATCGTTTTGCCTGGAGATGCCTCGGCACGCTCATCCTTCTCTTTCTGGTCGGATATCTTTATTACGGCAGCCTGCTTCTCTTCCGCCCGGCCCGGATACATGATCTTCTGATCTCCATCATCATGGTGGCCGGCGGGATTTTTGTTATTCTGGTTGCCCGCCTCAGCCTGCAGACGCTTAAAGGCATAAAAAAAATCGCGGATCGGGAACGACACCGCGCCCTGCATGACGAACTTACCGAACTGCCCAACCGAAGTCTTCTGTATGAACGAATCGAGCAGGCCATGCGGGAGGCCCAACGGGACGAAACGACCATTGCCATCATGCTGATGGACCTGAACCGTTTCAAGGAGATTAACGATACCCTGGGCCATTTTTACGGCGATTACCTCCTGCAGATGATTGCCCCGCGGATGCGGGAGTGCATCCGTCAGGCCGATACCATCGCCCGGTTCGGCGGCGATGAGTTTGCCGTTGTCCTGCCCGGCGTCGAGCTGGAACAGGTAATCAACATTGCCGAAAAAATTGCCCGGGCCATGGAAGAGCCCTTCCATATCGAAGGCAACTCCCTGAGCATTGATGTCAGCATCGGCATTGCCCTCTATCCCCGGCACGGCACTGACAGCGACACCCTCCTTCAACATGCCGACATCGCCCTCTATGCCGCCAAAAAAACCAGCGGCGACTTTTACTCCATCTACAATGCGAAACTGGACGACCACAGCATAAAACGCCTCATGTTCACCGTGGAGCTGCGGGAAGCACTCAAAAAGAAACAACTGGTGCTGCACTACCAGCCCAAGTATTCCCTGATCAGCAGACAGGTCTGCGGGGTCGAGGCCCTGGTCCGGTGGCCGCGTTCCGACGGCAAGGGACTCACGGCGCCAGCCGACTTCATTCCCATTGCCGAGAAGACCGGGCTGATCCGCCTTTTGACCTACCAGGTACTTGAAAAAGCCTTTGCCCAGTCGGCCGAGTGGAAAAAGCGGGACATTTTTCTGCCCATGTCCATAAATCTCTCAACCAAGGTCCTGCATGACCTGGACCTGCCGGGCCATGTCAAGACCCTGCTGGAAAAATGGGAGATTGATCCCGGAACCATCACGCTGGAGATAACGGAAAGCAGCATGGTGGCCGACCCCGTACTTGCCTTCAAAACCATCACCGCTCTCGGGGAACTGGGCGTTCACATCTCCATCGACGACTTCGGCACCGGCTATTCGTCGCTCGCCCTGCTCAAACGACTGCCCGGCTGCGAACTCAAAATTGACAAGTCGTTGGTCATAGATATGACAGAGAACGAGAACGACCTGACCATCGTCCAGGCCTCCATTGACCTGGCCAGGAGCATGAATCTTCAGGTGGTTGCCGAGGGAGTTGAAACCAGGGAGGCCCTGGACAAGCTCACTGAGCTTCATTGCGAGATGGCCCAGGGCTTCTACCTGAGCCCGCCCCTGCCCGCCGCCGAGGTCCTGGCCAAGATCGCGGAACTGAATACAGGACCACACCCTGCCGAGACCGCCGACAACCGCGGCGCCATCGCCGATCTCCGCCTACCCCAACCTACAATATAGCCCGTAGGGTGCACTCCATGCACCAATTACCTAACCGACAAAAAAACTCCGGGCCATTTCAACATCCTTCCGGTTGCCAATAATGAGCGGCACGCGCTGATGCAGGCTGGTGGGCTCAATCTCCAGGATATCCCTGCCGTCATCGGTCAGGGCCAGGCCGCCCGCCTCCTTGACCAGCATGGCCATGGGCGCAGCCTCGTAGAGCAGACGCAGCTTGCCTTCGGATTTCTCCGTGCTCTTTTTGTCCCGCGGATAGAGAAAAACACCGCCGGAGATCAGGTTGCGGTGAAAATCGGCCACCAGGGAGCCGATGTAACGGAGGCTGTAAGGACGACCGCTTTCGCGGTCGATCTCCTTGAGATAGGAGACGTAGCGCCGGGTGGCCTCAAACCAGTAGTTGGTATACGCCTCGTTGACGCTGTAATATCTGGCGCGTTCAGGAATCCGGATATCGGGATGGGAGAGAAAGAACTCACCGACACTGGGATCCAGGGTAAATCCATGAACCCCCTCGCCGGTGCTGTAGACCAGCATGGTACTGGAGCCGTAGATAATATAGCCGGCCGCCACCTGGAGGGAGCCTTTTTGCAGGAGATCCTCCGCAGTTCCCTGCTTGCCGCCGGTCACCTTCCGGTGCACGGAAAAAATAGTGCCGATACTGACATTGACGTCGATATTCGATGAACCGTCCAGGGGATCAAAGGCCAGGGTGTACTTGCCTTCATAACCATCAAGGACCGGAATAATTTCTTCTTCCTCTTCCGAGGCCATGACGCAGACATACCCACACTGTTCCATGCGCCGCTTGATGGTGGAATTGGCGAACTCGTCAAGCTTCTGTACCTTTTCCCCCTGGATATTGGTCTTGCCGGCCTGGCCGAGGATATCCGCCAGACCGGCCATATTGACTTCGGCGCTGATGATCTTGGCGGCCACGATGAACTCGTTCAACAGCCCCGACAGATCGCCGGTCGCCTGCGGATGCAGGCGCTGGCTGTCCATGATCTGCCGGCTGACTGTTACCCCTGAGCGCTTGGGCATCCTCTTCACCTCATGTTGTGTCATTTTGAGCTCGTCAATGTTTTGTATGTAAACGCGTATGGTATGCGTTTATGCGTAGGGTGCATTTTACGCACCAGGAATGCTTATGGTGCATGGAATGCACCCTACCGGTTGCGGACATTATGCCTGCCTTAGATTATTGGACGACCGGGACAATGTCAAGCTCTTATGGTGCATGAAATGCACCCTACGGGACGATGTCACAAACAGGTGCCGTTTCCTCGACCGGGCCAGAACGTAGGGTGCGTTTTACGCACCAATTTATGGTGCATGGAATGCACCCTACCAGTTGCGGATCAGGGACAGCAGGGTCCGGGTGCTGACGCCGGAGGGGCCTTTTTCGGGGACATATGATTTTTTGGTAAATTCCCAGGCCGTGCCGGCGATATCGAGATGGGCCCAGGCCGTGTCGCCGACAAACTCCTGCAGATAGGCGGCGGCGGTAATCGTCCCTGCCGGCCGGCCGCCGACGTTTTTCAAATCGGCAATCTCCGATTTAAGCTGTTTTGCATACTCCTTGTCCAGCGGCAGCCGCCACAGCGGTTCGCCGCAGAGTTCGCCGGCCAGGATAAGCCGGTTCGCCAGGCCGTCGTTATTGGCCAGCAGCCCGGTCCGGTGATGGCCGAGGCCGATAATGACCGCGCCGGTAAGCGTTGCCAAGTCAATCACGGCATCGGGCTTGAACCTGTCGATGCCATAGGCCAGGGCATCGGCCAGGATGAGCCGCCCCTCGGCGTCGGTGTTGACCACCTCTGTTGTTTTGCCGTTATAATGAGTGATAATATCGCCCGGTTTGACGGCCCGGGCGCCGCACATGTTCTCCGTGGCCGGCACCAGGGCAACCAGGTTAATGCCGGCCGGCCTTTCCTCGGCCACGGCCTGCATGGCGGTGAAGACCGCCGCGCCGCCGCACATGTCGTACTTCATGGCCTCCATACCGGCCGCGGGCTTGAGACTGATACCACCGGAGTCAAAGGTCAATCCCTTGCCGACCAGCATCAGGGTCGGGTTCTTTTTCCCGGTCCGGTACTCGAGGATGACAAGCTGGGGCGGCAGGACCGACCCCTGGTTCACGGCCAGGATGCCGCCCATGCCGAGTTTTTCCATGGCCGCCTTGCCCAGCACCGTGCATTTCAGGTCCGATCCGCGGGCGAGCTCCCGGCCGAACCCGGCAAAACGGTCCGGGGTCCAGCTGCTGCCCGGTTCGTTGGCCATATCCCTGGCCGTACAGGCGGCCCGGGCGGCCCGGCAGCCGCGGTCCATCCCCCGCCGCACGGCAGCATGGGGCAGGCCGCCGTCATGGAGGATAAATTGCTCCACCTGGCCCGGCTGCTCGTCTTCCCGGTCCGTTTTTTTATGCTTGTATCGGGCAAAGCGGTAATTGCCCAGGATCAAGCCCTCGCAGAGACATTCAGCGGCCTCGTCGGCGTCGAGTCCGGTTGATCCAGGCAACACGGCCAGCATGACGGCGGCCTGCAACTTTCCCGCCTGGCCGGCGGCGGTCCCGCCGGCCAGGCGCAGCTGTTCCCGCCGGCCGGCCCGTTCCTCCTCCGGCCCGCCGAGCCCGACCACCAGGACCCGCCCGGCCCGGAGAGCTGCTCCTCGGCTGCCCACAGCAGCGGCGGGATAAAACAAAAAAACCTGCCCGGCCCGGCCGGAGAAATCACCGGCCTTCCAGGCTTGCTTCAGGGCCTTCCTCACCGGTACGCTCTGACATGCCGGCATCTTTCCAGACGACTCCATAACAAAATAAACCAACAGGTCAACGGCTTCTCCGTCCGGTTTTTTTACGGTCAACTTCATCATAATTTGATCTCTCCTGCTTGCTGCCCATGGTTGCCGGCAGCTTCTTGTCAAGTTTCCCCGGTAGGTTGGCGTAGAGCGAATTGTATTCAAAACGTCGGGTTTCGCTTATGACTTACTCCTACCGGAAACTCAGGAATACCACAAAGCGCAGCGAAACCCAACAAACCTGGCAGATGCTGATCGCTCTACGCCAACCTACGACTGACGATACCGGGGAAGCAGCCAAAAAACAGATTTTTTGCAAGGTCGTTCGCTATGTCTGCAATTGGCAAAACGTTCTTTTTTCGCTATGATATGGCCATAAACTATCAACCATTCCCGGAAGGAGACCACCCGTGCTTACCGAACTTATTGTCGCAGTCAGTCTGTCCCTGCTCGTCTCCGCGCTGTGCAGCATATGCGAAGCTGCTCTTTATTCCCTGCGCCTGAGCCATATAGAGCTGCTGACGACAACCAGGCCCAATGCCGCCCGGCTTTTAAAGCGGATGAAAAAGAACATCGAGCAGCCCATCACCGCCATTCTCACCCTCAATACCATCGCCAATACCTTTGGCGCCGCGGTTGCCGGGGCTGCGGCCGCAAACGTGTTCGGAGAGACCAGGCTGATCTGGTTTTCCATGGCCTTCACTCTGTCCATCCTGTTATTCTCGGAGATCCTGCCAAAAACCGTCGGCATTGTCTATGCCCGGCGCCTGGCGCCCTACATCGCCTCGCCCCTGAAATGGATGATCCTGGTTCTGCGCCCATTTATCTGGCTCTGCCAGGCCGTCACCCGCCTGATCCCGAACCGGGGCCAGGCGCACCAGATTTCGGCCGAAGAACTCCAGGCCATCGCCATGATCAGTCGCAAATCCGGAGAGATCAAGGCCGAGCAGGAACAGGTCATCACCAATATCCTTAAACTGGGCGACCGGACGGTCAGGCAGGTAATGACGCCCCGCACCGTCACCTTTTCCCTGAACAAGGACATGACCGTCGGCGAAGCCGTCGCGCTCAAGGATAACTGGCAGATGCACAGCCGGGTGCCGGTCTACGATAAAAATATTGACAACGTTGTAGGAATCGTTCTCAGCCGGGACGTATACATGGCCGCCGCCGCCGACCGGCATCACACCAAGCTGGCCCAGATTATGCTGCCGGCGCATTTTGTGCCGGAAACCGCACCGCTCAACCTGGTCCTGATCGATTTTTTTGAACGCCACCAGCATCTTTTTGTGGTGGTGGACGAATACGGCAGCGTCACCGGTATTATCTCCCTGGAAGACATTATCGAAGAAATCGTAGGCCGGGAGATTGTTGACGAGTCGGACAAGACCAAGGATATGCGGGAGCTGGCCAGAACCAGAAACAAGGGCATGACCGGCAGGACGGCGAAGTAAAAAAAAAATCGGCACCGTCTATTCCATAGCCTCCAGCCGCACGTTCACCTCCTGTGAACTGTTGTCACGCAGGATGGTCAGCGTCACGGTGTCGCCGATTTTGTATCGTCCCAGTTCATCGCGCAGACCGTTATAATCCTCTACCGGCCGGCCGTTAACCGCGGTAATCACGTCACCGGGAACAATCACCCCCCGGACCTCCCTGATCCCCCGCAGCCCGGCCTGAGCCGCGGTGGAGCCCGGCTGCACCTTGAGAATCACCACGCCGGCAACGCCAAGCTCCCGACTGAGCCGCCGGCCGGCCAGGCTGATCCCAAGCCCCGGACGAATCACCCTGCCCTTGCTGATGATCTGCGGCACCACCTGGTTGACCTCGCTGACCGGCACGGCGAAACCGATACCGGCACTGCCGCCGGAAGGGCTGTAAATCGCGGTATTCACGCCGATCAGCCGACCGGCGCTGTCCAGGAGAGGCCCGCCAGAATTACCGGGATTAATGGCAGCATCGGTCTGGATCACATTGTGAATGATCCGGCCGTTCGCCGTGCCGATCTCACGGCCCAGGGCCGAAACGATACCCGTGGTCAGGGTCTGGTCCAGGCCGAAGGGATTACCGATGGCAAAGACCTTCTGACCGACCTGCAGGTTAGCCGATTCGCCGATGAGGATGGGCCGCAATTTACCGGCAGGGGCTGAAATCTGCAGGACGGCAATATCCTGGTCGGGCGCGACGCCGACCAGGACGCCCTTCCAGGTGGAATGGTCGAACAGGGTCACCTCGATCCGGTTGGCATCGCTGATCACATGATAATTGGTGACAATCCGGCCTTTTTTGTCCCAGATAAAACCGGAGCCGGTACCCTGGGGAATTTCGTATTCATTAAGACTGAACAGATTGCGCCTGACGGCAATACTCGTAATGTAGACGACCGAGGGCGAGGCGGTGCGAAACAGCTCTATGGTATTTTCTTCATCCGCCGCCAGGTCCCCCCGGGCCGTCACGACCCGGGGCCGGGCGCCGGGCTCATGCAGCGCCGGCTGCCAGGTCTGATAGGCAAGCCACAGGCCGGCAACGGCCAGTAGGACCAGGACCACGGGCGAGACCCGGCCCGACTGGCAGCCCGGTCTCAGCGCCCGGAGCAGGCATAACCGGTGCAAAAAACGACGAACAACGCGCATGAAAACGACTCCGTATAAAAAGACGGCGGTTTCAACCTCGACCCAAGACGAATGAATCGAACCGCCCTGCGTCAAATAATTACAGACCGAGCAACAATCTTGCCAGGGTGAAAAACAGGGTTACCCCCAGCACATCGATGGAGGTGGAGATAAACGGTCCGGTGCCCAGAGCGGGATCGACATTAAGCCGTTTAAGAATCATGGGGACCATCGTGCCGATGGTAACGGCCACGGACATAACAACAAAAACGGAAAACCCGACCACCAGTCCGAGATACGCGGGCGTTACATACCTGAAATGGGCCAGGATTCCGAGGAGAAGACCAAAAGCTGCCCCTAGGACGACGCCGACTACGAACTCCTTGGCGATGATCTTGAAAAAATGCTGGATATTCACCCGGCCGGTGGCCAGCCCCCGGACCATGATCGCGCTTGACTGGGTGGCGATATTGCCGCCCATCCCGGAAACAATGGGAATAAACGAAGCCAGGGCCAGGACCTTCTGCAGTTCCGACTGGAACGAGGTAATGATAAACATGGCGGCCACCCCGCCGACCCAGGAGGCAAAGAGCCAGGGCGCCCGCAGGAGAATCTTCTGGTGCAGGGGCTTGAGCAGAATTTCACGCTCCTTGCCGGCGCCGGCCATCTGCAGAAAATCTTCGGTCGCCTCTTCTCTGATCACGTCAATCACGTCATCGACCGTGACAATGCCGACGAGATGAAAAGAGGAGTCCACAACCGGTACGGCCAGCAGGTTGTACTGGGAAACGACATGGGCCACCTCTTCCTGGTCCGTATCGGTGGTCACGGAAATGACGTTGGTGTTCATGATATTTTTGAGCTTCCGGTGCATGGGGTGCAGAATCAGCTCGCGCAGGGAGAGTACGCCGACCAGCTGGCCGTCGCCGTGGGTAATGTAGAGATAGAACACCATCTCCTTCTCTTCACTGCGTTTCTGGACCTTTTTTATGGCCTCCTCGACAGTGAGTTCTTCGTCCAGATACATGAAATCCGGCGACATCAAACCACCGGCCGTATCCGGACTGTATTTGAGCAGTTCCTCGACCTCGTGGCGGTCCGCAGTCTCCATGTGGGCGCGAATCTCGGCGGCAATATCCTCGGGTATGGCTTCCAGCAGGTCGGCGGCGTCGTCCGAGGCCATCTTGGTAACCACCTTGGCCATGAAGCTGGCGGGAAATCCGTCCACCAGGTCCACCATGATGGACGCATCAAGTTCGCTCAGAAAATCGGCAACAAGATCGGTCTGCGCAATAAGCTGAAAGATATCTTTCTGTTCAAGGGGAGAAAGGGAACGGAACACCCAGGCCAGGTCGGCCGGATGAATTTTTTTGAGCAGCTTGATGCAGTTGTCGACAGCCCCCTTGCGGTGTAAACGCCGCAAGGTGTCGAGCAACACCTTGCCCTCACTGCCGAACATCTCGCGTTCAGGTGTCTTTCTCATGGGAGCTCTCTCCTTCAAAGGAATACAGGCATCATGCCGGCTCGCCCCGAAGTGATATCCGTCCGGAGTTTCCGGACGGACACTAATTAATCAGCACAAAAAAATATTATATTTTAGCGAAGGATCGCGAAAAAAGCTATCCCAAAAATCGGGTCAGCGAACGAGCCACAACAGGGTAAAGCCGACAGTCATGGCGACCAGGCCCATGAACCGCAGTTGACTCGGCTCCATGTTCACGAGTTGTCGAAGCCACTTCCGCATCGCCTCGGGTGAAGCGACATACGGCAGGCCTTCAAGGATAAGAATAAGCCCGACAAGGGTTAGGAAAAACTTCATGTCCACAGCGTAACAAAATAAATTAATAGAATAAAGGGAGTGTTGCGATCCCCTGACAAACACGTTGACAAGACCCCTGAAAAACAGTAAATTTTCGCAAATATTTCCTCAAGGTGAACGAGTGCTTTGCCTTATTTCCTGCATGCATCGGGGATTACCCCCCCGATTCATGACCTTAGACTTCTGAAAACAAAAAATATCACTCATGACAGATTCATCTTCATCACGATACAGCAGCGCCGGCGTCGATATCGACAAGGGAAATAAATTTGTTTCCCGAATCCGGGATATTGTCAGCGAGACACACGGCCGGGGCGTTCTCAGCGATATTGGAGGTTTTTCGGGACTCTTTGCCATCGGCAACGCCGGCTACAAGGACCCCGTTCTCATCTCCTCGACCGACGGCGTGGGGACCAAGCTCACCGTGGCCAAACTCTGCGGCCGACACGAGACCATCGGCATCGACCTCGTCGCCATGTGCGTCAACGATGTTGTTGTCAGTGGGGGCAAGCCACTTTTTTTTCTTGATTATTTCGCCATCAGCCACCTTGACCTCGACCTGGCCGTCGATGTTGTTAAAGGCATTGCCAAGGGCTGCAAGATTGCCGGCTGCTCCCTGATCGGCGGCGAAACGGCGGAGATGCCCGGACTGTACCAGCCCGGCGATTACGACCTGGCCGGTTTTGTCGTGGGCATTGTCGAGCGGGACTCCATCATCGACGGCAGTGATATCCGGGTGGGCAACAAGATCATCGGCCTGGCCTCCTCCGGCCTGCACAGCAACGGCTATTCGCTTGCCCGGAAAATTTTCTTCGAAGAACAGGGACTTACGGTCGACCAGCAGATTGAAGAATTCGGCTGCACTCTCGGCGAAGAACTGCTGCGGCCCACCCGGATCTACGTTGAAAGCCTGCTCAAGACCATGCGCATTTATAAGATCAACGGCCTGATCCACAATACCGGCGGCGGTTTTATCGACAACGTCCCCCGGATCCTGCCGACCGGCTGCAAGGCCGTTATCCATCCCGATTCATGGCCGGTGCCGCCGGTCTTCACGTTCATGCAGGACAAGGGCGACGTCCCCCGGGCGGAGATGTATCGCACCTTTAACATGGGTATCGGCATGATGGCCCTGGTCGACGACGAAATCGTGGAAGATGTGATGGCCAGGTTCGCGGCCCTCGGCGAGTCCCCCTACATCATCGGCGAAGTCCAGGCCATTGACAATGATGACGCCAACTGGGTAACAATTAAAGGGATAACGGATTAACGGCAACGGCCTGGTGGTTGGGCGTAGAAACGTAGGGTGCATGGAATGCACCCTACGCTCACGGATCCAGGATAACGGATTAACGATCGCCGGGCATCCCGGAGCCGCCGCAATCGGCCGTGCCGCCCTGCAGCTTGTAGAGCGCGTGTTGCAGGACCGGCAGCACGACCGCAATATTTTCCCGGGCCGCCTTCCTGCTCCCCGGCAGGTTGATAATCAAGCTCTGCCCGCGGATTCCGGCAACGCCCCTTGATAGCATGGCATTCACGGTCTTTTCCAGACTTGCCTGCCGCATGGCCTCGGCAATACCGGGAACCGGTCTGCCGATAACCTCAAGGGTCGCCTCCGGGGTCACATCCGTGGGCGACACGCCGGTGCCGCCCGTGGTGATAATCAGGTCAATCCCCTTTTCATCAACCCATGCCACCAGGGTCCGGACAATCAACTCCCGGCAGTCGGCAATGATCTCGTAGGCGGCCGGCTCAAACCCCTCTGTCCGCAGAAGTTCGCAGAGCATAACGCCGCTGGTGTCTTCGCGTTCACCCCGCGCCCCCTTGTCACTCAGCGTCAGCACGCCGCAGGTGTAGCGCCGGCGTCCCCGGCCCTGAAGCGACACCGGTTTATGCCCCGCCCTTTGCCCCGGCGATGATCTTTTCCGCCAGGTGGCCCGGCACCTCTTCATAGTGGGAAAACTTGACGGAAAACGATCCCCGGCCGCCGGTCATTGATGTCAGGTCCGGCGCATAGAGCAGGATTTCCGCCTGCGGCACCTGGGCGTTGATCACCTCGTACCTGGCAGTGGAACCCATGCCCAGGACCCTGCCGCGCCGGCTGTTGAGATCACCCATGACATCGCCGACATGATCCTTGTCCACTCGAATCTCCATCTCCATGATGGGCTCGAGCAAAATCGGGTTTGCCTCCTGCACGGCCAGCTTGAAGGCCAGGGAACCGGCGATTTTAAAGGCCATTTCCGAGGAATCGACGGAGTGATACGAACCGTCCACCAGGGAGACCTTGATGTCGACAAAGGGATAACCGGCAATAACCCCTTTTTCCATGGCCTCCAGGATGCCCTTTTCCACGGCCGGCCGGTACTGCTGGGGGATAACGCCGCCGACGATCTTGTCGACAAACTCGAAACCGGCGCCCCGTTCCTGCGGCTCCATCTCGATCCAGCAGTCGCCGAACTGCCCTCGGCCGCCGCTCTGTTTCTTGTGTTTGCCCTGGACGCGGGCCGTGCCCTTGATCGTCTCCCGATACGGCACCCTGGGAAGCTGGAGGGCCATTTCCACGCCGAATTTGCGCTTCATCTTTTCACCGATCACCTCAAGATGCACCTGGCCGACACCGGAGATCAGGACCTCATGGGTCTGCTGTTCCCGGGACAGTTTCAGGGTCAGATCCTCATCCAGCATCCTGGTAATCGAGGAAAACAGTTTTTCATCGTCGCCTTTCCTGGCGCTGACAGCGTAGGAAATAACCGTATCCAGGGGCGTCAGCGCATCGTAGCGTATCGGCTGGTCCTCGGCACAGAGCGTATCGCCGGTGGTGGTTTCCTTGAGCTTGGCCACGGCCACGATCATGCCGGGGACGGCCCGGTCCACCGGTGTCTGCTCTTTGCCTTCCATGACGAAAAGCTGGCCGAAACGCTCCGTCGTCTCCTTGGAGGAGTTATAGAAAGTATCGCCGGCCAGGGTGCCGGAAAAAACGCGGAAGATGGTCAACCGGCCGGCAAAGGGATCGGCCATAGTCTTGAAGACCAAGGCTGAAAACGGCTCGTCGGCGGCAGGACGGCGCTCAACCAGCTTGCCGCTCCCGGGATCGCTGCCGATCCGGGCCGGACGCCGGTCGGGCGAAGGCAGGAGATCGACAATGGCGTCAAGGACCAGGCTCGACCCCAGGTTGTTCAGGGCGGCGCAGGGACAGACCGGGGCGATGGCTCCGGTCTGTACCGCCCTGGCAAGCCCTGCCTGCAACTCCTGCTCAGTCAGCTCCCCCTCTTCCAGGAATCTCTCAATCAGATCATCATCGGTCTCGGCCACATACTCCATGAGATTTTCCCGCAGCACGGCGGCCTCGTCGAGCAGATCGGCGGGAATCTCCCCGGCCTCGACGCCGCCGCTGCCGTCGCTCTTGAAAAACAGGGCCTTGTTCCCGGCCAGGTCCACCACCCCTCGAAAATGATCCTCGGCCCCGATGGGCAGATACAGAACCACGGGCTTGAGATCAAAGGCGCTGCGGATCTGCTCCACGGTCCGCATGAAATCGGCCCGCTCCCGGTCCACCTTGGTAACGCAGATCAGGCAGGGCAGCTTCTGCTCCAGGATGGCGTCGACAAACTTTTCGGTCTGGTTGCGGACACCGACTACCGCGCCGACGGTCAGCACGGCGCTGTCAGCCGCCTGGGCGGCGAACAGCGCCTCGTTGACAAAGTTGTCATCACCGGGAGTATCGGCAAGAAAGATCTCATTCTTTTGCCAGCTCAGATGGTTGAAGGCTGCGCTGATGGAGACATGCCGCCTGGTCTCTTCGGGCTCGAAATCCATGGAGGCGGTTCCTTCATCAACCTTGCCCAGTCGTTTGACCGCACCGGCCGTAAAAAGTAATCCCTCGGCCAGCGTGGTTTTGCCGCTGTTGCCGTGGCCGAGAATAACCGTATTCCTGATCTGTTTGACGTCGTACATAAATGCCTCCGGTGAACGGTTGTGATAATAAAAGTTGACCATTGACCCTGAAAGACGCCAGCGCCGTGACGCCGATACGGCGGAATGCACCCCCGCCGATGAATCATAAAAAAATCAGAGAAAAAGAACTTTCTCTTTTGGCGCAGGGATGGTAACCATTTGAGCCAACATAACAGCTTTATATTCTTATTATACTTACGAAGTCAAGTAATAACCTGAATCCGTGACGGCTTGTAAGATATCTCATGCAATATTTGGAATTTATTGCATTATTGCCGAATAAACGTATTCTCCGGTCTTCACCGCGCCGCCCTGCGGGGCGCCCGATAACGGCGCATCTGCTGCGTTGATAACTCGTTGATATCACACCAGGATAATCAACATCGTTGCCGCCTTGCATCTGCACCGTTCTCGAACGCTCACGGATCCAGGTAACAACCTGTTGAATTCCGCTTCCAATCACACAGGAAAAATGGTCGATAAACCAAGCGCCGCAACCGGCCGGATAGCACGCTCCGCTGGAGCGGTGAGCATTGCCGTCATGTGCAGCCGGGTCCTGGGCCTGATCCGGGAACAGGTCTTTGCCGGTATGTTCGGGGCCGGCTATGCCTATGACGCCTTTGTCGTGGCCTTCCGCATCCCCAACCTGCTGCGTGATCTCTTCGGGGAAGGAGCGCTGTCCGCCGCCTTTGTCACGGTGTTCTCTGATTACGACACCAACCGGGGCAAAGAGGCCACCTGGCAACTGGCCGGCAATGTCCTGACCTTTTTCGCCATTCTCCTCAGCCTGCTGACCCTGGCCGGCATTTACATGACCGGCCCCATCGTCAACCTGCTGGCGCCCGACTACCAGCTCATTGCCGGCAAAACCGCGCTGACCGTCCACCTGGCCCGGATCATGTTTCCCTTCCTGCTTTTCGTCTCCCTGTCCGCCGTGGTCATGGGCATTCTCAACACCAAGGGCCGCTTTTTCGTGCCGGCCATCTCATCTAGTTTCTTCAACCTGGGCTGCATTATCGGCGGGGTCCTGCTCGCCCTGCTCTTCCGCCGTCTCGGCCGGCCCGCCATCGCCGGCATGGCCTGGGGTACCCTGATCGGCGGCCTGCTGCAGCTCCTGATTCAGCTGCCCTCGCTGGGCCGGGTCGGTTTCTCGTTCCGGCCCCGGCTCAACCTGCGCGACCCCGGCCTCAGGCGCATCCTGCTGCTTATGCTCCCGGCCACTGTCGGCCTGTCCGCCACCCAGATCAATATTTTCGTCAACACCAACTTTGCCTCCTCCTGTGCCCAGGGGTCGATGTCCTGGCTCAACTATGCCTTCCGCCTGGTCCAGTTGCCCATCGGCGTCTTCGGGGTTGCCATCTCCATCGCCGTTATGCCGGTCCTGGCCCGGCACGCCGCCGAAAAAGACCTGGACGGCCTGCAACAGACCGTGACCTCATCCCTGGTCATGGTCCTGAGCCTGACCATTCCGGCCACTGTCGGCCTGGTCCTGCTGGCCCAGCCGATCATCCGGCTTATCTTCGAGCACGGGGCCTTTACCAGCCTTGACACCATCAGGACAGCCGCGGCGCTGACCTACTATGCCTACGGTCTCTTTGCCTATTCGGCCGTCAAGATCATGGTGCCGGTCTTCTACGCCCTGGGCGACACCAAGTACCCGGTGATCGGCAGCTTCATTGTCGTTACGGCCAACATCATCATTGTCACCCTGACCATTGACACCTTTCAATACAAGGCCATTGCCCTGTCCATGTCCTGCACCATGGCCCTGGACTTTCTGTTCCTGGGCACGGTCCTGTATCACAAGCTGACCGGCTACTCGCTCGTCCCCCTTTTCCGGGGGACCATAAAAATTATCGGGGCGTCGGCAGTGATGACCGCCGTCCTCTGGGGGCTGAAAGCATGGCTGGCCCAATGGCTGCACGGGCCGATCCTCCTGCAGCTGGCCGGCGTCGTTCTGCTGGTCGGCACCGGCGGCCTGTCATACGGCGCTACGCTCCATGTATTGAAACTCCCGGAAATGACCGTCATCACCGATAAAATTGTTCAGCGCCTGCGCAGCAAATCCTGATAAGCCAGGTTTGTTGGGTTTCGCTCTGCTTTGTAGTATTCCTGACTTGCCGGTAGAAATAAGGCATAAGCGAAACCCAACGTTTTGGTTACGACCCGCTCTACACCAACCTACCCAGGGAACCCAGGATGGCTGATTATTTCCTGAATCCGTGAGCGTTCGATAACGGATTCAGGATAGTTTTCATATCAAAATTTACGATCCCTGCCAGGAGCCCTCCAGTGCCCCATCTTTACACAATCAGGACTCGGGGTGAAGGTCTCTTAGCAGTTGCAATTGGGCCAGCAGGGCCACGACCGCCGTATCGACGTGCAAAATCCGGGAGCCCATGGAAAAGCCCCGGAAGCCTTGGGCCTTGAAACACTCCGCCTCGTAGTCGCTCCAGCCCCCTTCCGGGCCGATGGCCAGGACCGGGTCGCCCCGGATCTCCCCGGCTGTGAACAGGTCCGGCAGGGTCGCCGATTCATCGGGATGGGCGAAGAGACGACAGGTGGGGACGAGCGAGGGTACCACATCTTCAATAAAGGGCTTGAACCGGCGATGGATGAAGACCTCGGGCAGCCGGGTATCCATGGCCTGCTCAAGCCCCTGGACCAGGAGCGTTTCGAGGTTGCCGGGTTGCAGCAGGGTGGTCTGGAAAAACGACTTCTGCACCCGGCGGCAACGAATAAGATGAAACCGGCGCACCCCCAGCACCGTGGCCTGCTTCAGCACTCGCCGCAGCATGATGGGACGCGGCAGGGCCAGGATCAGTTCCACCCCGCCGGCCGTCGGTGCGGGTTCCGTCAGGGTCACGTCCAGTTCAACGCAACCGCCCTCGACCCGGCGAACCCGGCCGCTCCCCCGACTGCCGTTGATCATGCCGAGGCGCAGACTGTCTCCCGGTTGCAACCGGAGAACAGTCAGGATATGCCGGGCCCGGCGGTCCGTCAGCCGGAGGCGGGAGTCCTCGAGTTCGTGTCGGGCAAAGAGAAGGAGATTCATCGAATTTTACCTGCTCGGTTTGACAGTTGCTGAATCCGTGACGGCTTGCGGTGATATTCCATGCAATTTATGGAATTTATTGTATTATAATGCCGAATAAATGCATTTTCCAGTCTTCACCGCACCGCCCTGCGGGACGCCCGATAACGGATTCAGGAGTACGCCGGCCGGAAAATAATCTTGTAGCAGAACCGGGAGCCCGGGTCGGATTTCGCCCGGCCGGTTGAACGGACCAAAAATACCAGGATACACATCCTTGATGATCTTCGTCTATAATTTTCTGCAGATTCTCTTCCTGGCCATCGGCTTGCCCCTGCTGGTGCCGCTGGTTCTCATCCGGCGGAAATATCGCGGCCGGACCATGACGCGGCTCGGTTTCATCCCGGCCGGGATTATCCCCGCCCCGCCGCCGGGCCGGGGGAAAATCATCTGGATCCACGCCCTGTCCGTCGGCGAAGTCACTTCCGCCCTGCCCCTGGTCCGCGGAATCAGGGAGAGTATGCCGACCGCGGTTATCATCTTTTCCGCCGCCACCCGGACAGGAATGGAGGTGGCAGAACAGTACATACGACCATTTGCCGACCAGATCACGCCGGCGCCGCTCGACCTGCTCTTTGCCGTCAACCGGTATATCCGGACCATCCGGCCGGACCTCTTCATCCTGGTTGAAAGCGATTTCTGGCCCAACTGGCTGAATCAGCTAAGAAGACACAACATCCCGGCCATGCTGGTCAACGGCCGGATGTCGGACCGCTCCTTTCGCCTCTACCGGCGTTTCAGATTTTTCTTCAAGCCCATGTTTCGCTGCCTGACCCTGCTCTCCATGCAGACCGAAGAAGGCGCCGCGCAAATGCGGCAACTGGGCCTGCCGGGGCAGCGCATCCTCGCCCTGGGCAACCTGAAATACGACACGGTCCAGACCGCGCCTGAAACAGAAGACCGGCAGGATGCCCGGCGGCGGGCGGCACCGAATATTATCGAGGACAGCATTGTCTGGGTCTGCGGCTCAACGCACCGGGGTGAAGAGGAAATCATTCTTGATGCCTATGCCAGGCTGAAAGCCGGGACCGACCGTCTCGCCCTGATCATCGCGCCGCGGGATATCGGCCGGAGCCGGGAAATCATGCACTTGGCCGAGGCCAGGGGCCTGCAGGCCGGGCGGCGCACCGCCCCGCCTGAGCGGCCGGGCCAGATGCTGATCCTCGACACCATCGGCGAACTGGCCTCGTTCTACCGCCTGGCCCGGGTCGCCTTTATCGGCGGCAGCCTGGTCGCCCGGGGCGGACATAATCCCCTGGAGGCGGCGGCCCACGGTGTCCCCGTTCTCTTCGGGCCGCACATGGAAGACTTTCGGGAGATCGCCCGCGACCTCGTGCAGTGCGGCGGCGCCGCCATCGTTAACTCGGAGGCCGATCTGACCCGGGCCGTGCAGCGAATCCTGGATGACGACCGGGGCAGGGCGTCCATGTCCGCAGCGGCGGCCGGCCTGGTTGCCGCCAACGCCGGGGTCGTTGCCCGGCACCTGCAGGAAATCGAACGTCTCCTGAACAAACCCTCCGTCGTCCCCTGACTGCCGTCAAGATGGTCCGGATACGTTTTTCACTGACCACCGTTCAGCACCGGCTGGCGGCCAATCTTCTCCTGCCGGTTGTCGTCTGTTACATCCTGGGCGGCGTAGCGGCCAGGTATCTGGCCCCGGACCCGGCCGGCCTCCTGTTTACCAACCTTGCCGGACTTGTGATGCTGGCACTGCTCTTCCTGGGCCGCCGCCGGCGCCTGGCCCTGTACCTTGTTCCGGCCGTATTTATCCTGATCGGTTTCGCCCGGACCGGCCAAAGCCTCTTGCCGCCGGATAACCCGGCCGCCATCTCCAACCTGCTCACCACAAAATCCAGGGTAACCCTAACCGGCACCCTGTTGCACATGCCGGAATATAACGGCCGCACAACCAGGCTGGAGCTGGCGGTTGACAGCGTGCTCTTCCGCCGGCCGCGGGCCGGCAACAGCCCCCGCCTGATTCCGGCGCAGGGGCGGGTCAGCCTGTCCCTGAAAGGCAGACCGGAGAACACTGTCCGGCCGGGCGACCGTCTCCTGGTCATAGCCGTGATCAACCGGACCTATAATTACCAGACCCCCGGCGCCTTTGACTACCGTCTTTACCTGGCGGAGCGTTCCATCTTCGTAACCGGCAGGATCCCGGGACCGAACGATATCATGGTCTTCCGGGAGCCGGGAAACCCGTGGTTCCACCAGCTCCGCTTTTTCCCCGAACGTTTGCGCCAGCACATCGCCGCCTTTTTAAACAACCACCTGGAGCCGGAAGCCGCCGGACTCTACCAGGCCCTGCTCATCGGCAGCCGGTCCGGCATCAGCGCCAAAACACTGGCGCACTTCAAGGCCACCGGCTGCATGCATCTTCTGGCCATATCGGGCATCCACATGGCCCTGCTCGGCCTGATGATCACCTTGTCGCTCATGTGGCTGATGAAACGCTCGACCACCCTGCTGCTGCATGTCCATGTCCCGACCGTGGCCACTCTTCTTGCCCTGCCGCCCCTGATCGGCTATGCCCTGATAGCCGGCATGAACACCCCGGTCATCAGGGCCCTGCTCATGGCGGTGCTGTTTCTCTTTGCCGTCGCCCTGCGCCGGCAGCGCTCTCTTGTCCATGTAGTCGCGGCCGCCGCCCTTATTCTCCTGCTGTTCAAGCCGCAGGCCCTGTTCTCCGTCTCCTTTCAGCTCTCGTTTGCCGCGGTCCTGGCAATCACGCTCATCTATCCGCGCCTCCTGGCAATCCTGGACCGCGGGGAAGCGACAGCTGCGGAAAAAATACCCCTCCCGGCCCGGCTGTCCCGGTACGTCCTGGCCGCCTTCATGGTCTCTGTCGCCGCGACCCTGGGCGCCCTCCCCTTCCTGCTCTATTACTTCAACCGTTTCTCGACCATCGGCCCGGTCGTCAACCTGCTGGTGGAACCGCTGCTCTGTTTCTGGGCCCTGCCCATCGGCCTGCTGGCCACCCCCCTGATCTTCTTCGCCCCGGGAGTGGCCGCCATGCTTTTCCGGCTCGGCGCCCTGGGCATCACGGCTGCCGACAAGGTCACCTTGCTGGGCAGCCGGCTCCCTTTCGCCTCATACCGGACCATTACCCCGACCCCTATGGAGATCGTCCTCTATTTCACCATTCTCTGCCTCTGGCTCGCCGGTGGCAAAAAAAAAGGCACAGCCCTGATCCTCCTGGCGCCCGCCCTGATCCTTGTTTTCTCCTTTACCCACGGATTATGGCTCCCGCGCACCGGCAGGACGACAACGGTTTCCTTCATGGACGTCGGCCAGGGCAGCTCGACACTCATGCAACTCCCCGGGGGAAAAACAGTGCTGCTGGACGGCGGCAGTACAACCTCGGACAACTTTGACATCGGAGAACGGGTCATCGCCCCCTTTCTCTGGAAAAAACGGCTCTGGCACCTGACCGACCTGGTCATCAGCCATCCGCACAGCGATCATTATAATGGCATGGGCTTTATTCTGCGGCACTTCCGGCCGGCGCGGCTCTGGATCAACGGCGACCGGGATGAAGCATGGACCTACAGGAAAATTCTGCGGACAGCGGCAAAGCAAGGCGTTAAAATTATTGTGCCGAGGCCCGGACAACGCCTGGTCTCGGCGGCCGCAACCGAACTCGTCTGTCTCGGCATGACGGAGACCGGCGCTCATAACCGGGCAGTGCCGCCGCCGGGCGTGCCCGTCAACGACCAGAGCCTGGTCCTGCGGCTGAGTGACGGTGATTACGCCTTTCTTTTCCCCGGCGACATCAGCAAGGCGGCCGAAAAAAAGCTGCTCGGCCAACACCGGGAGCTGCGAGCGGACATCCTGCTCGCCCCCCACCACGGCAGCAAAACATCAAGCAGCCGGGCATTTATCGCGGCCGTCAACCCGAAGATCATTATCGTGTCCGCCGGGCACCAGGGCCGGGGACACTACCCGGACCCGGCCCACCTGAAACGCTGGCTCCGGGAAAACAGGACCGTGCTGGAAACGGCAAAGGTGGGTACGGTGACCTGTATCACCGACGGCAGAAAGCTTGAGGTCAAAACATGGCAGAGGAAATGGCGGCCCGCCGGCCCGGTTACACCTCGGTAAAATCAACCGGCGGTTTTTTGAGGAACTTGACAAACTTCTGCTTTTCCATGCAGTTGACATAGGCATCCTCGGCGCTGATCTCTTTCTTTTTCATAAGTACCATGAGGGCATCATCAAGGTTCTGCATGCCGTACTTCTTGCCGGTCTGCATGACGGATGGAATCTGGTAGGTCTTACCCTCCCGGATCAGGTTGCGCACGGCAGGGGTACATATCAAAATCTCCAGGGCGGCGACCATTCCCTTGAGATCAATCCGCTTGAGCAGGGTCTGCGAAATGACGGCGCGCAGGGCATCGGCCAGGGTTGAGCGGACCTGGGCCTGCTGGGAGGCCGGGAAAATCTCCACCACCCGGTCAACGGTTTTCATGGCATTCAGGGTATGCAGGGTACCGAAGACCAGATGACCGGTCATGGACGCCTCCATGGCCAGGGAAATCGTTTCCAGGTCCCGGAGCTCACCGACCAGGATGACATCCGGGTCCTCACGCAGGGCGCCGCGCAGGGCGGCGGTAAAACTCTTGGTATGGGTTCCCACTTCCCGGTGGTTTACAACACACTGCTTGCTCTTGTGCACGAACTCGATAGGATCCTCAATGGTAATAATATGGTCCTTGCGGATCTTGTTGACCTCGTCAACAATGGCGGCCAGGGTGGTCGATTTACCGGAACCGGTCGGCCCGGTTACCAGCACCAACCCCTTGGGCAGCGTGGCCAGCTTGCTGACCACCTTGGGCAGGTTCAGTTGCTCGCAGGTCAGGATATCGCTGGGAATCTCACGGAAGACGGCGCCGATACCGTATTTCTGTTGGAAAAAATTGCAACGGTAACGGGCCAGGCCCGGGATCTCGTAACCAAAGTCCATATCACCCAGTTCCTCGAAGACCTTGATCTTGTCCTCGGGACAGATCTCATAGAGCATGGCCGTCAGTTCTTCATTATTCAGAACCTTGTACTTGACCCGCTCCATATCGCCCCGGATACGCAACACCGGCTGCTGCCCGGAAATCATATGCAAATCGGATGCGCCTTCGTCGTTCATCAATTTAAAAAAAGCATCAATCTGGGCCATGTCGTTCCTCTTCCTCCTGGTTAGAACAAAAACTTTTTTTCTAACCTGCATTTCTCACAAAAAATAATCGCGAGAAGGCGGGATGAAAAAATGTGCGGTTATTTTGTTGTGCAAATCCTCAGTTTAAAAGACCACGGTTTTCCGAATATAGCTGACAATTTCATCCGGATCATCAAGCACTTCAAAAAGATCCATATCTTCCGCGCCTATTTTACCGGAAGCAACCAGCTGTTCCCGAAACCAGTCAACAAGGCCGCTCCAGAACGAGGAGCCGACCAGGATGATGGGAAACGGTCTGATTTTCCTGGTCTGGATAAGGGTCAGCGACTCAAACAGCTCATCCATGGAACCAAAACCGCCCGGCATGCAGATAAAGGCCATGGAATATTTCATAAACATGACCTTGCGGACAAAAAAATACCTGAAGTCAAGGGGCAGGTTAACATACGGATTAGGCTCCTGTTCGTGGGGCAGATCGATATTCAGGCCGATGGAAAGGCCCTCGGCATCGGTGGCGCCGCGATTCGCCGCCTCCATGATCCCGCCGCCGCCGCCGGTTATGATGCCGTATCCATGTTCGGCCAGGCGCTGAGCTATATCACGGGCCAGTTGATAATCCGGATGGTCCGGCGTGGTACGGGCCGATCCGTAGATAGTGACGGAGGCCCTGTGGATGCTGGACAGGGTGTCAAACCCCTCCACGAACTCGGCCATGATCCTGAACATCCGCCAGGAGTCGCCCTTGACCATATTGCTCAGGAAATATTGATGTTCCCGGCTGACTTTAAACTTGTACCCGGTACTCATTTCACCACCTTCTGTCTTGATCCGTCGCAACCCGGGTATTGAGGAGGCCGGTGACCGGAACTTATTCATTGCCGGCGTCCCCGGCTGTGTCCGGAGCGGCGAGGCTGCGCCGGGCCTCGGCAAAATACCTGCTTGCCGGATTTGCCGTCCGCACTACCCGTTCATACCTTTTTCTTGCCGGATACGGCTTATTCATCATAGTATATACCTTTCCCATAAGCAATGTTGCGGGAATATTGTTCCGCCGGAGACGCAGACTTTTCCTGGCCGCGGCCAGGGCCTCTTCCAGCCGATGAAAATGCAGCAGGACCCAGCCGAGACGCTGCCAGTATTCACTGCCCTGCCCGTCAAGGGCAACCGCCTGGCGGCAGAAACCGAGGGCGATATCGTCTCCCTCGCCTGCCTGCAGATAGAGGATACCGAGCATGCTCAGACTGGCGGCATCCTGCGGGAAGAGATGCAGGGCCCGCTGCAGGGAACGCATGGCCTTTTTCTCCCGGCCGGTCTCCATGTACGCCTCGCCCAGGAGGCGATAAAGAGAAAACTCCTGCCGCCCGGCGCCCCGGTCCTCCAGGGTCTCCAGCACGTGCAGCGCCTCGGCAAAACGTCCGGCGTTGCAGTAGAGCCGGCCGAGCTGCAACGAAAGCTCGGGCGCAGCGGCCGGCCCCGTATACTCCGGTGACTGCAAGGCCTGTTGAAAAAAGCCCAGGGCCTCCTCGTCCCGGCCCAGCATGCGCAGGGCAAAGCCCTGGTTGGCCAGGGCCATGAAATTATCCGGCTCTTTTTTCAGCACCTGCTTGAAACAGGCCACGGCCTGACGATGTCGATTCAACTCGGCCAGGGCGACCCCGAGGCTGTTCATCAAGTTGATATCACCAGGATTCATCCGCACCCCGGCCTGGTACTCGCGAACCGCCTGCCGGTAATCACCCTCGTCAAAATAGGCGTCGCCGCTGACATTCAGACTGACGTGATCAAAAACCGTAACTGAACCGGGACCGAAAAAACGTCCGTGCAGCAAGGCCTTCCGGCAGTTCACGGCCATGGCCGTCTTGGTCTGCTCCAGGCAGGGCCAGTGACAGACGCCGCAGGCGACCGGGACGGAGGGGCATGCCCGTTCCAAACCGGCCTTCGCTTGCCGGGCCCAGTCCAGGGCGGCGTCTCCTGATGCGTCAGGCAGCAGCACATATCCTTCCGTGTCGCCAACAGGGATATATACGAGACCGGCCGGCAAAAAACCGGCCACGGCCCGGTGCAGACCGGGCATGGCGTCACCGTTCCCCTCAAGCCGGAGCAGGACGAGGCCGAATTGCGTCAACCCCAGCCAGGCCCGCCGCAACCGGGCAAGAACGGCCTGCGGGAGCGGCGCGAGGGGCTGGTTTTCCCGGTCACGCAGGGACGAGGCCTCGCACAGGCTGAACGGCCCACGCCGTTCAGCCACCTCAAGGGCCTGCAGACATTCGTCCATCAAAAGGGAGACTTCATCTTTTTTTGGTTCCCCCTGCCGGACCGCGATACCGATATGGACCTTGCTCAACCCCTCGCGCCGCAGACGCCCCTGCAAACGGTGCGCGAAATCCCGGGCCTCCGGCCGCAACATGCCT
>UOEY01000112.1_pt1 | contig 39260 bp, 36 predicted proteins | sample 1989501 | NCBI WGS metagenome assembly UOEY01 (sample SAMEA4712198, study PRJEB27164) | hydrothermal vent metagenome | biome: marine basaltic hydrothermal vent biome; feature: marine hydrothermal vent; material: mineral | place: Pacific Ocean | collected 2011-06-14/2011-07-23 | depth 1691 m | reverse complement strand
CCATTATCAGCCGGGTCGGCGAAGGCACCAAGATGGTGTTGACCGGCGACCCCCATCAGATTGACAATCCCTATCTCGACTCGAACAGCAACGGCCTTACTTATACCGTGGAACGTCTCAAGGGGCATGCGGGATGCGGACACATAACGCTGACCAAGAGCGAACGCAGCCGGCTGTCCGCCCTGGCGGCCGATTACCTATAGGAGCAAAACCATGCGCCAGTATCTCATTGACGAAATCTCCTTTCTGGAGAGGGACAATATTGACAGTTATTTAAAACGGACCCTGAAGCCCGGCCCCATCGAAGGGGTGTTCTGGCTGCCGGTCCCCCCTGATCTGCTGGGACCGGAACAGCTTGGCCATGAAAAGTGCTCCCCTTTTTATTTTTCCGTGGTGCTGGAAGAAAAAACCCTGCGCTTTGAATTCCTGGTACGCAGCGCCGACAATATGCACTGCACCTGCATTGCCTGGGCCACCGAGGCCCAGCGCTCGTTTATTCTCGATTTCGCCGACCGGCTTCTGCAGGAGGAGATGGTCAGAGCGTAGATAACGGTTCGGGACGGGATTATCGAAACGAACAATTTTAACATATCACCGTGCCGTTTATGGTAACGGATGATATATATAATTGCAGTTATGATTGCAGACTTTGAAGGCGATGGTCAGGACGCCGCCATGTTCGCGCATGGCCTGGAAAGAGTTGGTGCAGATGCAGATAGCGAGCCTGCGAGACCTTCGAGGCGGCAACGATGTTGATTATCATGGTATGATATCAACTTTGTTGCCAACGCAGCAGATGCGCCGTTATCGGGCGAACCGCAGGGCGGTGCGGCGAAGACCAGGGAATGCGTTTATTCGGCAATAATGCAATAAATTCCACTATTGCATGGAGTGTCACTTCAAGCCGTCACGGCTTCAGTTATCATTAAAGGAGGGCAACAATGTTTGTCCAGTCGTTGGATGATCGACGGGATACTATCCGGGTCAATTTTATTACCGATGTAAGCGTTAACCTGCCCCGGCAGGATATGACAATCCGGGGCGAATTAAGAGATCTGAGCATGAGCGGCATGTCCATTCAAACCAGGGAACAAGTTGCAACTGGCTCCCCCTGCACGGTAACAATTCTGATTAACGGCCTCTATTCCCAGCTGGTCGTCAACAAGCTGGAAGGCGAAGTGATGCGGAGTGAACCCGGCATTGTGGCGATCAAATTCCGCCATAAATTTAATTGGCAGCCGCTTTTTCACGGCTACGGCTGCCATGGGCGGAAAAATCACGGCTCATTGGTTTTTAGCTGATCACGGCGCCCAAGGCCTCGCGGGCGATGGCAAGAATCTGTCAGGCCCCGGGTGGTGACGGCAACGCCTTTTTGACTTTTACTTCATAGACGGACAGGACAAAGAGTGTGGCCAGGGGCAAGGTAAACAGGACACCGAGAATGACGGACTGGCCCACGGAGACCAGGCCGACATAAATCGCCACGACGACCAGGTGGTCGGCCACGGGTTTTTCCAGGGCCAGGCGGCTGCTTTCCCTGATTGCGTCAACGAGTCCCATTCCCCGGTCCGTCATGAGCGGCAGCATGTAGATACAGAAAAACGTGGCGACCAGTCCCATAATGATCCCGGGCAGCAGCAGGACGACCAAACCGAGCATGATTGCCAGAAACAGAAGAACTGTAAAGCCGAGCAGGGGCCAGAAGAGCCCCATATAGGAAAAGAGATCGCGAACCTCGGGCTTTCTCTGGTCCCGCAGGGCAAGCAGCAGTGACTGGGTATATCCGGCAATGGCCACCGGCTGCAGAATACCCAGGGTAATGATGGAGACCCCGATCAGGACCACGGTATTGAGCACCATCGCCGGCAGGAAACTGGTAAATATTTTCCAGGCCCGTTCAAAAAGATCTTTAAAGTCCATAATATCCCTCCGGGACTCAGAATAAGTAGTCTTGGGGGCTGGTCAGCGCCAAGACAACTTCACATTTTCACATCCAGGTGCCGCTTCTCCGAACTTATCTTTTAAGCATAATGCCGGGACCGGGCAAAAAAAGACCGTTTCCGGATGGGCATCCGGCCGGCGGTTATTGAAAGAGGTTGTCAACCACGTCGCGCAGCGTTTGCACGCCGACGACCCGCATGGCGGAATCCGGACCGGCATCAAGATGCTGGGTATTGGAGTCCGGCATGAGAAATTGTTTGAAACCGAGTCGCTCCGCCTCGCGCAGCCGCATGTTCATCTGGCCGATGGCCCTGATTTCCCCGGCCAGGCCGACCTCGCCGCAGACCACAATGGCCGGTGCCACTGTTTTTTCAAAAAGGCTGGAAAGCAGGGCCACCACGACGCCCAGGTCCAGCGCCGGCTCGTCAATGCGGATGCCGCCGGCGATATTGAGAAAGATGTCGTGATCGTACAGGGTCACACCGATTTTTTTTTCAAGCACGGCGGTGAGCAGGGCCAAACGTTGCGGATCGGCGCCGATAGCGGTACGCCGGGCCGTACCCAGGCTGCTGGGGCTGACCAGGGCCTGGACCTCGACCAGGATCGGCCGGGTCCCCTCGATACTGGGCAGCACCACCGAACCCGGCACGTTGATCGGGCGCTCGGCCAGAAACAGGGCCGACGGATTATCCACCTCGGCCAGGCCGCTCTCCTTCATTTCAAAGACCCCGATCTCGTTGGTCGGGCCGAACCGGTTTTTCACGGTGCGCAAAATCCGGTACACCTGGCCGCGGTCGCCCTCAAAGTAGAGGACCGTATCCACCATGTGTTCGAGCACTCGGGGCCCGGCGATGGCGCCGTCCTTGGTGACGTGGCCGATCAGAATCACCGGCAGACCGCTACCCTTGGCCAGGGCCAGCAGCCGGGCCGTTGATTCCCGCACCTGGGTGACACTGCCGGGCGCAGACCCCACATCTTCGCTGAACATGGTCTGAATGGAATCCACGGCCAGCAGGGCCGGGCCGAGTTCGCCGGTCATGGTGATAATGGATTCCACGCAGTTCTCGGTGGCCAGATAAATCTGTTCCTTCCGCACCCCGAGCCGGTCGGCCCGCATACGAATCTGCTGGGCCGACTCCTCGCCGGTGACATACAGAACCCGGCGGTCGTCCCGGGCCAGAGTTGACAACAACTGCAGAATAAGGGTGGACTTGCCGATGCCGGGATCACCGCCGATGAGCACCACGGAACCGGGGACGATGCCCCCGCCCAGGACCCGGTCAAGTTCGCCGATACCGGTGACCAGCCTGGCGTGTTGCGTTGGGGAAAGATTGGTCAGAGACTGAATCCTGGCCACGGGTCTCTTGGCGGCGGCCGACCGGGACCGGCGAACTTGCTGGGCCAGGGAGTCCCACTCACCGCAGTCAGGGCACTTGCCCATCCACTTGAGACTTTCGTAACCGCAGCGACCGCAAATAAAAACAGTCTGGTCTTTCTTGGCAAATGTCATAGCGTCGAATTACCGGCCGGGATTATGGCAGCTTTTCAGCTTGCTCCTGAATCGTTATAAAAAATAACTTTCACCTGAATCCGTGAGCGCCCGATAACGGTGCAGATGCAGATAGCGAGCCTGCGAGGCCTTCGAGGCGGCAACGATGTTGATTATCATGGTGCGATATCAACGTAAGTGATCAGGGGCACCCACCGCAGCAGCTGCGCCGTTATCGGGCGCTCACGATTTCAGGCAGGACCGGCAATGCGGAGATGGACACTAATTGCCGGCCGGCCCTTCCGGCGCATCATTGTCCTGCCCGGCGGCAGCCGGTTGCGGTTGCTTGGCCGCCGTTTCATCATCCGGGGAGACCTCCGGAGAAATCTCCGGCGTCGGCCCGTTCTGTTGGCTGCGGACGGCCTTGGGGATTTTTGATTCCGGCAGAATAAAAGCCCGGATTTTTTCAATATCACGCGGCAGAAGCGCATCCTCCCGGCACACATCACAACTTTTGACGTGTTTGTCGATAAACTCCATCATGCGGGCAGGAGCCATGGTCTCTTCGCTAACGTGAAGATACCATTCCTTGATCAGGCGTACGAGTTGGTTACACTGCATGAGAAATCACGGACAGAAAAGTCCTTCTCCTGAATGGTTGCTTATTTGGCCGCTCGGCGGCGGTTGAATCGGATACATAATCAATAGTTGTTTTTCTCGTCAATAATTATTAGACTACTGTCACAGGTGGAAGTGGACAGGGCACTGGTGGCTCTCCCGGACTTCAAATCCGGCGTGTCGGGTGAATAGCCTGGCGGGTGGGTTCGATTCCCATGCACTTCCGCCATAATCGATCTGTCCCTGATTATTGATCATATTGCCGCTTCGGTTTCCCTGTTTTTCGAGTCCCCTTTCCCCAGCAACGGATAGCCTGCCTCCCGCCGCTGTTCGACATAACGCTGTGCTACCTGGCGGGCGATGTTGCGAATGCGGCCGATGTACCGGGTGCGCTCCGCCACGCTGATTGCCTTGCGGGCGTCCAGCAGGTTGAAGGTGTGCGAACATTTGAGGCAGTAATCGTAGCCCGGCCGGATGAGTCCCTTGGCCACCAGTTTCAGGGCCTCCCGTTCATAGTTGTCAAAGGCTGTCAGCAGGTCGTCAACATTGGCCTCTTCAAAGTTAAAGGCGGAGAATTCCTTCTCGGCCTGGTGAAAAATCTGGCCATAGGTGATATCCCGGTTCCAGGCGATATCATAGACGGAATCCACCTTCTGCAGGTACATGGCGATGCGCTCAAGGCCGTAGGTAATCTCCACGGTGATGGGACTGAGATCAATGGAGCCGGCCTGCTGAAAGTAGGTAAACTGGGTAATCTCCATGCCGTCCAGCCAGACCTCCCAACCCAGGCCCCACGCACCGAGTGTCGGTGACTCCCAGTCATCCTCGACAAAACGGATATCGTGCTCCAGCAGGTTAAGGCCAAAGCGCCTGAGACTTTCAAGGTACAGTTCCTGTACTTCCACCGGGGAAGGCTTGAGGACAACCTGGTACTGGAAATAATGCTGCAGGCGATTGGGATTTTCACCATACCGGCCATCAGTGGGCCGCCGTGAGGGCTGGACATACGCTGCCTTCCACGGCTCCGGCCCGAGAACACGCAACAGGGTGGCGGGGTGAAAAGTTCCGGCCCCCACCTCCATATCATAGGGTTGGAGAATGACACAGCCGGCCGATGCCCAGTAGCTGTTCAGCGCTCCGATGATATCTTGAAAATACACGGCAGGGACTGCCTCTTTCCGGTTGATTGTTTATAGAACATGACTACATTAAACGCTTAATATACCATAGCCTGTCAGGTGGGTAAATGATTTTGTCAAGAAGAGGTAAACCATGTGGAACCGTAACCGGCGAACGCCATGACCGGACTCGCGCCGCTGGAAAAAATCAGGGCTGTCTTGCAGGAGAACACGATCATTGCCGTTGTCGGCCTGTCGCCCAAACCGTCGCGGCCAAGCTACCAGGTGGCGGCCTACCTGCAGCAGGCCGGTTACCGGATCATTCCGGTCAATCCCGGCCAGCGGGAAATCCTGGGCCAGCCATGTTACCCTGATTTACGCGCTATCCCCGGCCGGGTGGAGGTGGTCGATATCTTTCGCCGGCCGGAGCTGGTGGAACCCGTGGTCCGGGACGCAATAGCTATTCATGCCCGGGTCGTCTGGATGCAGCAGGGCATCGTCAACGAGCAGGCTGCCGCTCTTGCGGAAGAGGCCGGCCTCACGGTAATCATGGATCGATGCATGAAAGTGGATCACTTGAACCTCATGCCTTGATCTCCCGGAAAGGACATATGGAACCGGAGTTTTTGAGCATTCGCGGCGCGCGGATGCACAACCTGAAAAATATCAACGTTGATCTGCCGCGAAACCGGCTGGTGGTCTTTACCGGTCTTTCCGGGTCCGGCAAATCAACCCTGGCCTTTGATACGCTCTATGCCGAGGGCCAGAGGCGCTACGTCGAATCGCTCTCCACGTATGCCCGGCAGTTCCTGGGGCAGATGAACAAACCCGAGGTGGATTCACTGGAGGGCTTGTCGCCGGCCGTCTCCATCGAACAGAAGACGACCAGCAAGAATCCCCGCTCAACGGTGGGCACGGTGACCGAGATCTACGATTACCTGCGCCTGCTTTTTGCCAGGGCCGGCACGCCCCACTGTCCGGACTGCGGCCGGGAGATTCGCTCCCAGTCCGTTGAGGACATGGTGAATGCCCTGTTGCTTCGGCCCGCCGGCGAAAAGCTGCTGCTGCTGGCCCCAATGATTACCCGCCGCAAGGGACGGTATGAGCAGCTTTTCGCCCGGCTGCGCAAAGACGGCTTTGTCCGGGTACGGGTGGATGGCAAGGTCCTGCCGCTGGCCGAGGAGATCCTTTTACCAAAAAACAACCTCCACACCATTGAGGTGGTGGTGGACCGGCTGGTACTGAAACCCTCCATCCGGAGGCGCCTGGAGGAATCCGTTGCCATGGCGGTCAAACAGAGCGGCGGCACCATGCTGGCCCTGTTTCCGGACTCGGGCCGGGAGATCCTGTTCAGTGAATCGGCAGCCTGCCACCGATGCGGGGTCTCGGTGCCGGAACTGTCCACCCAGCTCTTTTCCTTTAACAATCCGCAAGGGGCCTGTGCCGCTTGCGGCGGCCTTGGCGTCCGGCAGATTTTCGATCCGCAGCTGGTCGTCCCCGATCCGTCACTGACCTTGAGAGATGGCGCCATTGCCGCCTGGGGCAGCCGTTCCATGTCCAGTTACAGCGGCCAGATGCTCGCAGCCCTGGCCGCTCATTACGGTTTTGACCTCGCCACCCCCTTTGACCAACTGCCGCCGCCCGTCCGCAAGGTGATTCTCCAGGGCTCGGGCAGCGAGGAGATCGAGTTTCATTATCGCAAGGGCCGCCGGAAGCTCATCTCGAAGACCTCCTTCGAAGGGGTGCTGCCGCAGCTTGAACGGCGTTACCATGAAACATCATCAGCCATGATCCGGGAGGAACTGGGCCGTTATATCCGCGAACAGCCCTGCCCTCTCTGTGACGGAGCCCGGCTCAAGCCCGAAGCCCTGGCGGTCCGCGTCGGCCCCTGGTCCATCATTGAATTGACCCGGCTGTCCATTACCCGCCTGGTCCGGGAGATCGGCCGCATTTCCTTTGACGAGCGGCGGGCCGTGATTGCCGAACCAATCCTGAAAGAGGTCCTTGACCGGTTGACGTTTCTGCAGGATGTGGGACTCGGCTACCTCTCCCTGGAGCGCAAGGCGGGGACCCTGTCCGGCGGCGAGGCGCAGCGGATCAGGCTGGCCTCGCAGATCGGTTCCCGCCTGGCCGGGGTCCTGTACATCCTTGATGAACCCAGCATCGGCCTGCACCAGCGCGATAACTCCAAGTTGATAAAAACCCTGCTCAATCTGCGGGACCTCGGCAACACGGTCATCGTGGTGGAGCATGACACCGATACCATCGTTGCCGCCGATCATGTTCTGGACATGGGGCCGGGGGCGGGGGTGCATGGCGGCGAGATCATCTATTCCGGCCCGGTCCCGGGCCTGCTTGATTGCCAGGCATCGTTGACCGGCGGCTACCTGTCGGGACGTCTGGAGATAGCCACACCGGCAAAACGCCGGCGGATCAGCAAAGCCGGCACGGCGGGCCTGACGGTACTCAAGGCGAAGGCCAATAATTTACAGGAGCTGACGGTTCGTTTCCCCCTGGGGGTTATGACCTGTGTGACCGGAGTGTCCGGCTCGGGCAAGAGTTCACTGGTAATCGAAACCCTGTATGCCAGGGTGCAGAGCGCCCTGCAGAATAAAAAACGCGGCCGGGCGGCCGACCGGGCGGTGACCGGCATCAACAATATCGACAAGGTGATCGATATTGACCAGAGCCCCATCGGCCGGACGCCGCGTTCCAATCCGGCCACCTATACCGGTGTCCTGACCCCGGTCCGGGAGCTGCTGGCCCGGTTGCCCGAGTCGCGGGCCCGGGGCTACAAGCCGGGCCGCTTCAGCTTCAACATCAAGGGCGGCCGCTGCGAGACCTGCGAAGGCGACGGCGTAATCAGGATCGCCATGCATTTCCTGTCCGATATCTACGTGACCTGCGAACGCTGCGGCGGCAGGCGCTACAACCGGGAAACCCTGGAAATCCGGTACCGGGGCAAAAACATCTCCGATATTCTGGCCATGACCGTGGAAGAGGCCCTGGAGTTCTTTCAGAATATCCCCCCTGTTAAAAAACGATTGCAGACGATTTTTGATGTGGGCCTTGGTTATGTTACGCTGGGGCAGTCATCGGTGACCCTGTCGGGCGGCGAGGCGCAGCGGGTCAAGCTGGCCCGGGAACTGAGCCGGCAAGCTACCGGCCGGACCCTGTATATCCTGGACGAACCGACCACCGGCCTGCACCCGGCCGATATCCGGCATCTGCTCACGGTCCTGGGCCGCCTGGTGGACGGCGGCAATACGGTGGTGGTGATCGAACATAACCTGGACGTCATCAAGACCGCCGATTATATTATCGACATGGGACCGGAAGGCGGCGATGGCGGCGGCCGGGTTGTGGTCTGCGGCACCCCGGAGGAAGTGGCGGATTTCCCGGGTTCGTATACCGGCATGTTTCTCAAACAAACCCTTGCCGGCTGACAGTATCAAGATCCTGGATCCGTGACGGCTCGAGGTGACATTTTGCTCAATATATGGAATTTATTACATTATCTCAGAATAAACGTAGTATTTTTCAGTCTGCACCGCGCCGAACTGAGGGGCGAGCGATAACGGCACATCTGCTGCGTTGACAACAAAGTTGATATCACACCAGGATAATCAACATAGTTGCCGCCTCGAAGGTCTCGCAGGCTCGCTATCTGCATCTGTACCGTTCTCGAACGCTCACGGATTCAGAATAAAGGGACAAATTTTAGCGCTTTCTCTTTGCGCTGACTTTTATTTACGATTAAAAAGAGGCGGTGCGGTTCGGGTAGCAAAAATCATTTAACGTTAAAACAAAAGGAAAAACATGTCAGAACAGAAGACAAACCAGGAGATGCCGATTTTCCGGCTGCAGAAACTGTATATCAAGGACCTTTCTTTTGAGAATCCCGGCGCCCCGGAAATTTTCCTGACCCGCGGCCAGGAACCCAAGGTTGATTTTAATCTGCAGCTGAATAATCAGAAGATTGACGATGATAACTGGGAGGTGTCCATCGCCATCACGGCCAAGGTCATGGACAAGAATACCGACGACACGGTGATGTTTGTCGTGGAAATCGAGCATGCCGGGGTCTTCCTGCTGAAGAATATCCCGGCCGAACATATTGAACGGGTGCTGGCCATAGACTGCCCGCTCATGCTCTTTCCCTTTACCAGGCAGGTGGTGAGCCAGGTTTCAGTAGATGGCGGCTTCATGCCGTTTCTCATGGAACCCATCAACTTTCTCGCCCTGTATGATAATGCCCGGCAGCAGAGTTCCGAAGAAAAGCAGTAAGCTGTGGCTTGGCAAATAAAACGGCCCGATCATCACAGATAGATGACCGGGCCGTTTGACTGTCTACGCCGAAGTCGGTGGATATTTTTTACCTGAATCCGTGACGGCTTGAAGTAACATTCCAGTCAATACGTGGAATTTATTGCATTATTTACAAACAAATGCATTTTATACTTTTCACCGCGCCGCCCTCCGGGACGCCCGATAACGGCGCAGCTGCTGTGTTGGCAACTCGTTGATATCACACCAGGATAATCAACATCGTTGCCGCCTTGCATCTGCACCGTTCTCGAACGTTCACGGATTCAGGTTTTACATAGCCTCCGTAACGAAGTTATGAACCAGGGTATGGATGGCCTTTGCCGTGGCGCTCTCAAAGAGTGCATCATACTGGGAGTCGGCCAGCACGGATTCAGGCGAAACCTTGACATCAACCCGGTTGGTCCAAATTACGTCACCCGAATGAGCATCCTGGACCCATATCCGCAACTGGACAACCGCCTGGGGGATTTCACCACTATGTTGCGCCAGTTTTGCCAGACCACCGCCAACAGCGCCCCAGATCAAGGTATTGGCATCCCTGCCCCCGGATACGCCGAAGATGGTCTGGTCGGCCTTGCCCGGCTCGTAAGGCCAAGTTGCTCCGCTGCCGATGATTGCGCCCCAGGCGCCACCGGCAATCATGTTGCCCGACATGTCGTATTTATCCGCGCGGGCATTGCCGAAGGCCAGTTTGCTGGATACTCCGGAAACAAAAGATAGGATACCCTTCTTCCACGGCGCCCAGGACGGGTCCTGACGGGCCTTGTACTGGATAATCCGGCCGCGGACAATATAGTCGGCATTGAAATGCTGGCCGATTTTGACAATTTCCTGCGGAGTCAGACCATGGGTGCCGGGGCTTTGCAGGACCGGTTTATTGTTATCCCGGAACTCGCTCAGCTCCATGTAGCGCTTTAACTCCGCTTTCATCGGCGCCGACCATTCATCCTCCAGCTCACTTTGCATGACAGAGTTGTCCCGGTGCTCGTAGGCAACGACATTAATGATTTTCTGGTCAACGAGATAGCGGAAGACATCCTCCTGGATAGGCAGGCGAAAACTGTTGCTCACCAACTGATCCGTCAGGTCTGCCATGACAAACAGGTTCCGGCGATAGGCGGTTTCCAGGTTATCCGCATATGAATAATCGGCAAAGGGCAGGACAACTACGGTCTTGTCGGCCCCTGCCGTACTTTGTGGCTGCACCTTGAGCGATTCTTTTACGGTCTGGCCGCAGCCGCTGACAAGAAGTGCCAAGAGTCCGTAAAGCAGATATCGGCAATAATTCATTATTCTTCTCCTGTTATAACTGGATGTTCGGAACATCTGTTTTCCGTTTAGAGAATTCGAGGTGTAAGCAGGATGACAAGCTCCCGTCTTTGCATCTGCTGGTCTTTAACTCCGAATAGATACTTCAGGACAGGGATATCACCGACCATCGGCGCAAAGTCACTCGTGTTGTGCCTGACCTGGTCGATCAGACCGCCGATTATGAGCATCTCGCCGCTATGCACCTCCACTGTCGTGGTCATCTCGCGGACACTGACCTGGGGCAGGCCGATTATTGTGCCATCTGCAAATGTCCGTTCCGCTACTTTTCCATTGACTAAATCAGTGGTGATCGGTGTCAGGTGAAGGATAACGGTGTTACCATTAACGATGGACGGCAATATCCCTAAGGCAATACCCGAACTAACTGTTCCCGGTTCGGGTGCGTAGGTATCCCCGGGAGAATCAGTTGTACCTTTGGTGACCGTAACTTTTTTAATGTACGTGGTATTTGTAAATACACTAAGTACTGCTGGATGACCGTTGAGTACCGTCAATTTCGGATTTGACAGAACCTTGGCATGTCCCTGTTCATTGAGAGCATTGAGCATGGTCGAAAAATTTGCCGACCCCAGGGTGACCTTGCTGATAAAACGGGTGGGGGACTCCGCATCACCCTTGGCCGGTATCCAGGGCCAGATCTGCCCGGCATCACCAAAATCAATCTTGCCGGCTATGGCAAAATTCTTCAGCACCTTGGACCAGTCAAGGCCGAGTCGGGAGTTATTGGTGAGAGATACCTCAATGATTTTCGCCTCGATAATAACCTGGCGGTAGAGTTTCTTTTTCAGACTTTGCAGGTAAAAGGCAACCTTACGCAACAGTGGCCGCGAAGCGGTAACCATGATCATGCCGACTGATTTGTCAATGGTATAATATGAGCCGCCTAAGGCAACACGGCGTGTTGCCAGGTTGACACTTACTGCGGTATTCGTCTTCCCGGTTGCCCCGGCGGTTGCGTTGCCCTTAGTTTCCTTTTCGATTTCTTTTTTCTCGGTTGTCGTGGTTCGCCCCTGCCGCATGATGGTATCCAGATTAGCCGTAATATGCGCCCAGAAATCGAACTTATTCTTGGGACTGTTAACCTTGACCGTTCCTGCGGTATTCATTCCAGCCTTCGATGATCCCCCGGTAGGAATAAAATCACCACCGACATTGGTAGTATACTCACTTGTCATATAAGGGATGGAAATCTGAAACCGTTTGGTTTCCCGATACTTGACAATAATGACATTGTTTTTGACTACCTGGAAGTAATCGACCTGGCGCAACAGGTTGTCTATGGCATCGAAAAAATTGTCATCGGCGCTGATATCCACATCAACCCGGACATTCGGATCCACGTCGCTGGCCCAGCTGACGCTCATTCCCTTGAGGTTGGCCAGGCGCTTGAGAATATCCCACAGGGGTTGGGGTCCCTTGGTTGAGGTGATATCGGCACCGACCTTCATTTGATACTTACCGGCCTGGCCGAGAACATCTTTGCTCGGCTCCTCCTGAGTTATATAGCCAGTTTGCCGGAAACGGACCGGCAGCTGGGCCAGTTCCGCCTTTTTTGCCCCGGCCGGGGTCCCGGATGTCGCCGATGTCGTCCCTCTGACTGATTTTTCGGCCGGCGCTTTAGTGCTTTCCTTCTTGGCACAGGAAACAAGGAAAATCAAAAGAATGGCACAGATAGTGTACGCCAGTTGAGATTTGTGGAGTTTCATGAATTTCCCTCTGTCATTGGCTTGACATACATTACATTGACTGGCTGAGCGCTATGCGGCCTTGGATGTATTTTCTCAGGTCCGGTGGAACGTGGTAACCGGACAACAAAATCGTTTTATACTTTGCCGTTGCCGACTCACGCTTGCCCTGCTTGTCAAGAATGCGGGCTTCGGCAACCATGGAGTCCAGATTCTCGCCATACTGCATGTCAACCCGGGCAAGAAGTTTCAGCGCGGCAGCGAATCGATTCCGTTGCTCACTGAATGCTGCATAACTCTGCAGGGCCTCGCGGGAAGGTTTCTTCACACTGACGCTCTGGTCAAAATACTGTTGCGCCGCCTCGTTTTTCTGCATATTGGCCAGCGCAATGGCGGCATTGAGAGCCGCATTGCTATCGTCAGGGTTCAGTTTCAGGGCCTTTTTTGCATAAAACAGCGCTTTGGCATTCTGGCGAAACCGGACAAGATAAATTGACGCGATTTTATTGGCCAGCCGTTCATTTTTCGGCCATTTTTCAAACGCCGCCTGGTATTTTTCCAAGGCGTTCTCATAGTCTTCATTTTTTTCAAAATCATGGCCTTGCTGAATGAGTACTTTCGCCTCGACCACGGCTGGGGGAATATTTTGCTGCCGCTGAATGATAATGGCCTGCCGGGTAGAGATATTTTTGTCCTCTTGAAAACTCAGGTTGTCTTCAGCCCGGGCCGGCCAGTTGAATTGTTTGTTTCTGGGCAGGATGACGATAGTATTGAAGCGCTCTTCCTTCTGGAGATCCTTCAAGTTCAAAATGATATCCAGGGCAAAATCCCAGGGAACATTATTCAGCGACAGGGTCAGGGAACCGGTTACGGAATCGTCGACCACAAAATTTTTATGGCTGACTTTCCCGAGCAGACGGAAAACATTATGCAGATCAATTTTGTAAAAGTCTACACTGATCCGCTTTTTATTGTAACCGCCAAAGCTGAAGCTATCCTGGAGTGATTTTTTGTTTGTATTGTTATGAGCCTGGGCTATCCCGGCCGTCCGGGTCGGGGTAGCCGCCAGGGAACTGGCCCGGGACAGCTGGTTTTCAATGCTTTGTTTTTGCACAATGAGTGAACCGAGTTGGTCCGTCGTAGTCTTGGAACCCGTATTTTTGCCGGTCGCGGCGACCACCGTGGCTGCCGTTGATTTTCCTGTCGCCGCCACCCGTGCAGGCGTCGGGGTTGACGTGTCCAGGGTCAGGACGATATCGTCGTTGACTCTTTTAACTTTAAAGGAAAACGGTTTTTTGGTAACGACGAATTCAAAACGTTCCCGCGGCGGGGTGGTGTCGGTGATAGAGGTCACCTTCAAGGTGACGGGGATACCGGCCGGCAGTTTGAGCTTGCCCGGCTCGGCGATTGAGGAATTAGCAATATCAACGACGATTCGGTCCGGACCGAAAAGTTCATAAGCCGTATAGACCGGCTCCATGCTTCCCTTGATGCGAATTTTCAAGACGTTGCCGGTTGTTTCCGTGCTGATTCCGGCAAGCTGGTTGTTCAATACAGCCTCTGCCCGGACCGGGGCGGGGTGTGTCATTTCAATCATAAACATTGAAATAATCAGCACCGTAACGAGATTAAAAATGTAAAGGAAGCTCGATTCCCTCGGGAATAGAGAAGAAAATAGAAACATGATTTACTGGTCTCCCTCCTGGTTCAGGCGCATGACAATGGTTGAGATAATGGCTTTCCCCGATCTGGTGTGAGCCGTTTCTGTTATAACGACCCGTCGTTTGTCTATGCGGCTGACTATACCATGCCTGCCGATCAAGTTGCCCTTGGTGATGACGTATCCCTTGCCGGTTACGTCCTCAACCATGGCCATTTTTTTACCGTCTGTAAATAAAACGGCAACCAGGGTTAACTGGCCCGGCTCAAATTGCTGCATCCCGGTCAGATTTCCCTTTTCCTCCACAATTTCATCCGGATTGATTTTTGTTACTACTTTCGGCTCGATAAACGGCACAAAAGGATCCGGCCTCCCCTCCATGATGTATTTAAAGTGATCCGGCTTCATCCAGGCCGGCGGCGGGATCGGTTGAACGATCTGTTCCGCATCTTTCGTTTTTGGCGTTGCCCGGCCGGGAGAAACAAAACAGAGGCCGGCGAGCAGGCCGAAGACGAGTATAATGGTTATCGATGGCAGATGTTTGTGCATCGTAAATAACATTTCCTGTTAATGAAGCCGGTTATTTCTTAGCAATCTTAGTTTGTTTTTTTTCAATATTGGTAAACCGGTAAGTAGTCAGTCGACAGGTGGATTTAAGGAGCATCTCCCCCCCTTCTTCATGGGGTGAGCCCATTTTAATATTATCCACCGTCACGATTCGGCCGAGCTTGCTGACCTGGTCAAGGAAAAAACCCATATTGTGGTATGGGCCATTGATTGATATATCGATCGGGATCTCGGCATAGAAATCTTTGGCCTTTTCCGGCCCCGGCTTAAAAAAGAGAAAGTCCAGGCCGGCATTTTTGCCCAGATCTGATATATTGCGCAGCAGGGCCGGGATTTCCTTTCGTTTGGGCAAAAGGGTTGCGGTTGTCTCGAATAGTTGTTCCGTTTCGGCCATGGCCAGCTTGATTTTGCCCAATTCGCTTGCCGCCTTTTTGGCCCTGCTGATTTGTGCAATCAATGATTTTTTCTGGTTGGTCAGGGATTGTATTTTATTACTGGTCGGCGCAAAAAAGATAAAATAAAATAGAATAACAGGCAGGATGAGAATGGCGGCGCCGATAAGCAGCTTGATCTTGTTATCAAGCGGAATATATTTTTCCGTGATAAAAGCGTCTATTTTAGATTTCATGCTTTCCGGAGCCATAAATAACAAACCTTGTTACTGTTTTGTCGCAGAAATCTTATCGGTTTGCCCGGAAGTTTTATCAGGCACCGAAACCAAACAGGAAATAGCAAAAGATTTCAAATCCCGGCCGGCATACTTCGCCAGAGTACTGTTTTGCAGACTCACCTCATTGATATAAGGAGAGGTTTTCAAATCATCCATGTATTGGGCGATAGTGCGGTTATCCAAGGCCATACCAGTCAACCGCAGCTTGTTGCCTGTCTGGGCAAGAGATTTGAGCCATAAACGCTTGGTCGGGGTCAGCCTGGCCACTTCATCGAGAATGTGGACGGTCAGCGCGGATGATTTTTTGAGTTCCTCGATAACCGCAATCTTTTTTTCGGTAAGGGCTCTGTCCTGTTCAAACTTTTTGATCTGATCGAGAATCCTGGTGTATTTATGTTTTTCATTTTGCAGGCGGGACAGGTCTGCGTTCAGCTGTGCCGCCGTCGTTGCCTGAAATACTCCGACTCCTCCCAGGACGAGCAAGAGACAGAGAAAACCAACAGCAAACGCCAAGAGCTGATGATAAGCCCGCTCTCGCTCCTTGATTTCTTTTATTGGTAAAAGGTTAATATAAATCATAGGTGACAGTGGTTACAGGGTAACCGGTCGGATTGCCAGGCCAGCCGCAATGGCCATTTCCGGGGCAATGGCGTTGACATAGTTTCGGTCAAGCTTTTTTTCGTTCACTTCCATGTCGACAAAGGGGTTGAACCGCGTCACTTCCAGGCTTGTTTCCTTGCTGATAAAGTCTTCCAGGCCGGCAACCTTGGAACCGCCTCCGCTCAGGACGAGACGCGCCAAAGGCTTATCGGGATTTTTGGAACGGTACAGGTCAACAGCCTTTTGGATTTCAAAAACCCACTGGGTACAGACCGAGGTCACTATCTCCTCTAATGCCTCTTTTTTGTCTGCGGCCGGAATGATCCCCAGCTTGAGCTGTTCAGCTTCTTCATATTCCAGGTCAAAGGCATTGATGATCTGTTCGGTCAGTTGCTGGCTGCCGACCACGACGTCCCGGGCCAGGACAGAGGTGCCGTCTGAGATGATATTAATATTCATTTTGCTGGCGCCGATATCGATGAGGACGATATCCTCATTGGATTCCTCGACGACTTGCCAGATATTTTCCAGGGCAAACCCGTCAACGTCAACCAGGAGAGTGTTGATTTTCTGCTCTGCCAGCATATCGAGATAGCTGTCGACGACTTCTTTTTTCGCCGCAACCAGCATAACATCGGTCCGTTCGTTTTCTTCGGTGGAGGTTTTTAAATCCTGAAAGTCGAGGTAAACGTCATCAATATCAAAGGGGACGTATTGTTCCGCTTCGGCAGTGATGTATTCGGCCAATTCCTCTTCACTCATGACTTCCAGGTTGACCTTCTTGACAATAACGGAATAACCGGAAATGGATATACCGACCTTGGTATTCTTTTTAAATTTCAGATTCTTGAAGAGAGTGCCCAGGACCTGGCCTACCTGGTCCGGTTCCTGCAGAACACCGTCCTCGACGGCACCGGGCGGGATGGCGGCGCTACCGAGGGAGACCAGACTGTAGCCGTCGCCGGTTTTTCGCAGCTGGCATACCTTCACGGCATGAGAGCCGATGTCGACGCCAACCAGTAATTTTTCTTTTTTGGCCATAAAAAGATCTCTTCCTTCAGGCTGCTTGAAGTGCGTCCTTTGGTCAGCGCGGGCACTGTGTAATACGAAACAAGAGTTAACTTTCTTTAGTCTGTTTTTGTATTTAGGACTAAAAAAAAGTTTTTGTCAAGGCTTTCGATTTTTTTTCAAGGCTTGTTATGACAAAAAAAACAAGTAGATAAACATTTCCCTCATTTTTTTGTCCGCCCCACATGTTGTACTCTATCTGTCTAGAATAGCTTATTTTGTATTGTTACGGGCTAAACCCTTGCCGGCAGCAGGTGAAAAGCCGCTTGAGTTTTCTTTTACTTTCAGGTAGTTTTTGTCGCAATGCTGTATAAGAAAGATTCTTCCACCTAATAATAACCGTGCCAAAATCACAAGTCGTCAAACGAAAATCAAACCTGCGCGAGTATGCGGAAGCAATAGTTATTGCCCTGGTTCTGGCGCTGTTTATCCGTACCTTTATTGTCCAGGCCTTTAAAATTCCTTCCGGTTCCATGTTGCCGACCTTGAAGATCGGCGATTATCTCCTGGTCAACAAATTTATTTACGGGATAAAGGTGCCTTTCACCGGCACGGTCATCATTCCGATCACGAACCCCAAGCCGAATGACATTGTCGTCTTCAAGTTTCCCAAGGACCCCAGCATCGACTATATAAAAAGGGTTATCGCCGTGGGGGGGGATACCGTAGAGGTTCGCAACAAAAAAATCTTTGTCAACGGCAAGCCTTTTCTTGATAAACACGGCGTCCACCTGGATGCTCACCTGGTGGGCCAGCGTGACAATTTCGGGCCGGTAAAGGTGCCGCCGGGCAAGATCTTTGTCATGGGCGATAACCGTGATAATAGTTACGACAGTCGATTCTGGGGATTTGTCGACCAAAAGGCCATCCTCGGTAAAGCCTGGATCATTTACTGGTCCTGGAACCTGCGGCAACCGTTTTTCTCTCTTAATCGTTTTACCTCTATTCGCTGGAACAGGCTGGGAGAGATCCTGCATTGAATTCCGGCAAGACCATGACCACCGGATGTAATTTTTCGCACAAACATATTTTAGGTATTGAACACCTCTCGGCGGAACACATCGATCATATTCTGCAAACCGCCGAGTCGTTCAAGGAGATTTCCGGCCGCTCCATTAAAAAAGTCCCCACCTTGCGGGGCCGGACCATCGTCAACCTGTTTTTCGAGCCCAGCACCCGCACCCGCCTCTCTTTCGAGATCGCGGCCAAACGGATGAGCGCCGATACCTTTAATATTTCCGCTTCCACCAGCAGCGCCACCAAAGGGGAAACGCTGATCGACACGGCCCGGAATATCTCGGCCATGCATCCCGATATCATTATCATCCGCCACTCTTGTTCCGGCGCCCCGGAAATGTTGACCAGGTACGTCAGGGCCTCGGTGATCAATGCGGGGGACGGGACCCATGAACATCCGTCCCAAGGGCTCCTGGACATGATGACGGTGCGGGAGCACAAGGGGCGGCTTGACGGCCTCAAGATCACCATCATCGGGGATATCCTGCACAGCCGGGTTGCCCATTCCGACATCATCGGCTTTGCGCGGATGGGTTCGCGGGTCTTCGTCTATGGCCCGGCCACCCTGATTCCCGTCGGACTTGAAAAACTCGGGGCGGTTGTCTGCGGCAGCCTGGAAGAGGCGGTGAGCAATGCCGACGTGGTAATGACTCTCAGGATACAGAAAGAGAGGCAGAGTGATCCGCTGCTGCCTACCTTTCGCGAGTACGCTCAGAGTTACGGCGTCACCCGTGAAGTCATGGCCCTGGCCCGTGACGATGCGCTGGTCATGCATCCCGGGCCGATCAACAGAGGGGTTGAACTTATGCCCGATGTTGCGGACAGCTCCCAATCGGTTATTCTTGACCAGGTGACCAATGGTGTTGCCGTGCGAATGGCGCTTTTGTACCTGGTTATGGGAAACACCTGAATACCTGAATCTTGCCAAGGAATTTTCAACGATGTCACAAAGCTGGCTGTTAAAAAACGGGCGGATTATTGACCCGCAAAACGGTGTCGACCGGCAGGGAGATCTTCTGGTTGTTCATGGCACCGTTGCCGGGCCGGGTGAAGCCGCGACCGATGAGGTTCACGAGATTGACGTGCAGGGGTGCTGGATCGTGCCGGGCCTGATTGATATGCATGTGCACCTACGGGAGCCGGGAGAGGAATACAAGGAAGATATCGTCAGCGGCACCCGGGCGGCGGCGGCCGGAGGTTTTACGGCGGTTGCCTGTATGCCCAATACCCGGCCGGTGAACGACGGCATGGCCGTCACCATACTGATTCTCCAGCGGGCCCGGGATGGTTTTGCCCGGGTTTATCCCGTGGGGGCCATCAGCAAGTCAAGCCGCGGCGAGAGCCTGGCCGAATTCGGCGACATGAAGGCGGCGGGAGTGGTCGCCCTGTCCGACGATGGCCGGCCGGTCCGTGACAGCCAGCTTATGCGCCGCGCCCTGGAGTATGCCGGGGACTATGGCCTTCGGGTCATCTCTCATAGTGAAGAGAAGGCCCTCGGCCGGCACGGAGTTATGAACGAGGGGGTGGTGTCCACCAGCCTCGGCCTGATGGGGATTCCCACGGCAGCGGAGTCCATCATGGTTTACCGCGATATCGCCCTGGCCGAATATACCGGCAAACCGGTCCATATCGCCCATGTGAGTACAACCATGTCGCTCGACCTGATCCGCTCGGCCAAGGCCCGCGGGGTCCGGGTGACGGCCGAAACCGCCCCGCACTATTTCACCCTGACCGACGAGGCGGTGGCAGGCTACAACACCAACGCCAAGATGAATCCGCCGCTCCGCTCGGAACCTGATCGCCTGGCCGTCTGCGAGGCCCTGGCGGACGATACTCTTGATGCCGTTGCCACCGACCACGCGCCGCACTCAACCCTGGAAAAAGAGGTGGAATTCGACCTGGCCGCCAATGGGATTATCGGCCTTGAGACCTCGGTGCCGCTGACCTTGGCCCTGGTTCGCCAAGGGCTTATTGACGAGAAGCGCTTTGTCGAGCTGCTCTCCGTAAATCCGGCCGGAATCCTCGGAGTGACGGGCGGTTCTCTGGCCGCCGGCGTACCCGCCGACCTGACGGTAATCAATCCCGCGCTGGAATTTGACTACACGCAGGACACGGTTGTGTCCAGGAGCCGGAACTCACCGTTTCTGGGCTGGCGCCTGCAGGGCCGTGCCGTTTTAACCATGGTCGACGGCAGGGTTATGTATGACCTGAATCAGCGATGTGAGCAGCACTGATCCTAACGCCCGGGGCTGCCGACTTCAGCCGGCAGCCTGGCCGGACGTTTCAGCCTCAGACTTCAAGGCCCGAAGCCGGGCGCTAATCCTCCCAACTTATTTCCGTACAACCTCATAACTCACCGGGTCAACCATTCCGGCCTCGGCAAATCCCCTGAGCCGGAGCCGGCAGGCATCACAACGACCGCAGGCAAGTCCGCCCCGGGGATCGTAGCAGCTGTGGGTCATGGAATAGTCCACCCCGAGACTCATGCCCATTTCGATAATTTCTTTTTTCCGCAGATGCATCAAGGGCGCGTGCAGGGTAAAGGGTTTGTCTTCACTGCCCGACCTGGTGCCGAGGTTGGCCATTTTTTCAAAAGCAGCGAGAAAATCCGGCCGGCAATCCGGGTAGCCGCTGAAGTCAACGGCATTGATTCCCAGAAAGATGTCGGCGGCGCCGATCACCTCGGCCCAGGCCACGGCGTGCGACAGGAAAATAATGTTGCGACCGGGCACGTACGTAACCGGGACCCCCTGGCCCATTGCCGCAAAGTCGCGATCCTTGGGCACCTCGATCGCCGTGGTCAGGGCCGAGCCGCCAATAGTATCCAGGTCAAGCCGCAGGACCAGATGGCGCTGGGCACCCATTTTTTTACTGAGCGCCCTGGCCTTTTGCAATTCGATTTTCTGGCGCTGCCCATAGCTGAAGCTCAGGCAGGAACAGGCGTAGCCCTGCGAGAGGGCGACGGCCAGAACGGTTGTGGAATCAAGCCCGCCGCTGAGCAGGATAACAGCTTCTCTGTGGTCGTGTGACATAAGTCTATCCGTGCCGGATTCAGGAGGTGCGTAAAAACCGTAACAGTTCACCCGGGGCGACAATCTCTGGAGATACTCCGCCCGCGCAGAAAACAGTCTGCGTCAACGCACTAAATTCCGGCAGATTTTCATTGTTCATGGTAGCTGCGGCCTAAAAAATTCGGCCCGGCCATGCCGGTTAATCTTTCGACAAGATTCAATTTCGATTATAATAGTCATTATTTTGAAATTATCCAAGGAGGAGATATTGACACCTCCATGAATCCGTGAGCGTTCGAGAACGGTGCAGATGCAAGGCGGCGTGGCGCAGACTAAAAATGCGTCTATTCGGAATATAATACAATAAATTCCACATATTGCATAAAGTGTCATCTCAAGCCGTCACGGATCCAGGACCTCTTCAATAGAGCTCAGGCATCCGGCCGGCTCGGGGATTCGGACGGAATACCGACAACAGGAAAGGAGAAGCGCAATAATGAAACTCGGAATCAATGGCCTTGGCAGAATCGGTAAACTGTCGCTCTGGCATCATGTCTCCCGCCAGTTTTTTTCAGGAATCGTGGTCAATCTCGGCCGTGAGGTCGGCATGGGCCTGGAAGATATAGCTGCCTCTATAGAAAAAGATTCCACATACGGCCGCCTGTCCGTCTTCCTGCACGGTCACCGGGGGGAACGGTCTATTGAAAACCTGCGTGAGGATACCGGCACCATGACCATAAACGGGGTGCCGGTCACCATCCTGCGCGAGGACCGCAACCCTAAGGATATCAAGTGGCAGAGCAACGATGTCCGCCTGGTGGTCGACAGCACCGGCGCATTCAGGGACCCGACGGCGGATGCGGACAATGCCAGAGGTTCGCTGCGCGGTCACCTGCAGGCAGGGGCAGAGAAAGTCATCCTCTCGGCCCCGTATAAAATCAAGGCCAAGGGAATTGATATGCCGGTCGATGCCGTCACCACGGTGATGGGCATCAATGATGACATCTATAATCCGGCCCGGCACAGCATGATTTCCGCCGCCTCCTGTACCACCACCTGTCTTTCCTATATGATCAAGCCGTTGATCGATCATTTCGGCGCCGACCGGCTGCTTTCCGCCTCCATGGTTACGATCCATGCCGCCACGGGTTCACAGCAGGTGCTGGACCGGCTGCCCGGCGCCGGGGCCACCGACCTGCGGAAGAACCGCTCTACCCTGAATAACATTATCCTGACCACCACCGGTGCGGCCAAGGCCCTGCGCCTCGTGATCCCGGAAATGCAGTCCATCGGCTTCCTGGCCGAATCGGTACGGATTCCCACCGCCACCGGCTCGCTGATTGTCCTGGTGCTGAACCTGCAGGATGAGCTGGAAAGTCCCATCGGCCGTGACCTGATCAACTCGATCTACCGGGATTATGCGGACAACTCACCCTACCTTGAATACTCGGAGGAACAGAATGTTTCCTCCGATATCGTCGGGGTGCCCCAGGCCGCGGCAGTGATCGAATCGACGGAAACCCATACCCGCACCGCCTCGATCAGTGTTAATCTGGACAAGATCAAGAGCTGTAATTTCGAACCGGGCCGGACGTCCTCCATCATGGAGGTCCCGGTTACCCAGGCCGTCATTTACGGCTGGTATGATAATGAACTGGGCAGCTACACCAATATGCTCGGGGAACTGACCGCCTCCGTGGCGGAACGGATGGTCTGATGCTCCGGCCCGGGCGGGGAGCTGGTGCCGCCTGGTCCGGCAGGCAGGGCTGATTCGTCGTCCGGTTGCCGAAGACCCGCCGCTGATGCACAACAGACCTTGCGGTCTATGCCAAGGGAGAAATGAATGAAAACAGTGCGGGATCTGGATATTGCAGGCAAACGGGTGCTGATCCGGGTGGACTTTAATGTGCCGATGGACGAAGAGGGACGGATCACCGATGATATCAGGGTCCGGACGGCCCTGCCGACCCTGGAGTATGCGTTACAGCAGGGAGCCAGGGTTATTCTCTGTTCCCATCTGGGCCGGCCCGGGGGCGAACGGGTCGCCAGATATTCACTGGCGCCGGTCGCCGTCCATCTCGCCGGCCTGATCGGGCGGCCGGTCAAAATGGCGCCGGACTGCGTCGGACCGGAGGTCGAGTCCATAGTCGGGGCGATGCAGGATGGTGACGTCGTGCTGCTGGAAAATCTGCGTTACCATGCCGAAGAAAAGAAAAACGATCCTGATTTTGCAAAACGGCTGGCCTCCCTGGCCGAGGTCTTCATCAATGACGCCTTTGCCGTATCCCACCGGGCTCATGCTTCCGTGGTCGCGGTCCCGGAACAGTTCGCGGCCAAGGCGGCCGGTTTCCTGCTGCAGAAAGAACTGGACTATTTTCACCGCTGCCTGGATGAGCCGGTTCGGCCGCTGGCGGCCATAGTCGGCGGCGCCAAGGTCTCAAGTAAACTTGGCGCGCTGGAGAACATGCTGGCCAAGGTGGACCGGCTGCTGATCGGCGGGGCCATGGCCAATACCTTTCTCAAAAGCCAGGGCCTTGATGTAGGTGCCTCCAGGGTGGAGGATGACCGGTTGGCGGCGGCGGAGCAACTGCTGCATCAGGCCCGGGAAAAAGGAGTGCAGGTCTATCTGCCCGTGGATGTGATTGCGGCGGACCGGTTTTCTCCTGATGCGGTCTCGAAGCAGGTGACGGTCCAGGATATTCCCGCGGGCTGGATGGCGCTCGATATCGGGCCGGCAACGGTCCTGGTTTTCAGCGAGGCCCTGGCGGATGCCGGGACGATTATCTGGAACGGCCCCATGGGCGCCTTCGAGGTGGACGCCTTTGCCCGCGGCACCATGGCCCTGACCCACGCGGTCGCCTCTGCCCATGCGCTCAGCATTACCGGCGGCGGGGACACCAACGCGGCAGTCAAAAAATTCGGCGCAGCCGACAATATTTCCTATATGTCCACCGGCGGCGGTGCTTTTCTGATGCTGATGGAGGGCAAAACCCTGCCCGGCGTGCAGGCCTTGGACGGGGTAACGAAACGATTCGCAGGGAGGACGATATGAGCCGAAAACCACTGATTGCCGGCAACTGGAAAATGAACCTCACGGTCGCCGAAGCGGCGGCCCTGGCCGCATCTATCGCCGAGGGCTGCCGGAACCTGACAGACCGGGAGGTGATGCTGGCGCCGCCTTATACTGCTCTCGCGGCGGTAGCGGAGGCGGTCAAGGACTCCGTTATTCAGGTCGCCGGACAGAATGCGGGCTGGGAAAAAGAAGGGGCCTATACCGGTGAAATCTCCCCGGTCATGCTCCGCGATGTCGGCGCGACAATGGTTATTCTCGGCCATTCCGAGCGCCGCTACATCTTTGCCGAAGACGATGACTTGATTAACCGCCGCCTGGTCGGGGCACTCGGCTTTGCCTTGACTCCGGTACTCTGTATCGGAGAAACGCTGGATGAGCGGGAGACTGGCTCCACCTTCAAGGTCCTGGAGCGTCAACTGCGCCGGGACCTTGAAGATGTAAGGCCCGGGCAGGCCGAACGGCTGGTGATCGCCTACGAACCGGTATGGGCCATCGGCACCGGCAAAACCGCGACCAGAGAGCAGGCCCAGGAGGCCCATTGCTTCATTCGCGGGGTCCTGAGCGAGGTGTTCGAGAAAAAACTTGCCCAGAGCATAAGGATACTGTATGGTGGCTCGGTTAAGCCAGAGAATATTGACAGTCTCATGGCCGAGCCCGACATTGATGGAGCGCTTGTGGGCGGCGCTGCACTGAAATCCGAGTCTTTTAACCGGATTATTCATTTTTCATGACAACATTACTTATAATCCTCCACATTGTCGTCTGTCTGTTCCTCATTGGCATCGTGCTCTTGCAGCATGGCAAAGGGGCCGACATCGGTGCCACCTTCGGCGGCTCGAGCCAGTCGCTGTTCGGTTCCGAGGGGCCGCTGCCGCTGCTCAACAAGATTACAACCCTGGCCGCAATTATTTTCATGGGCACATCCATTTCCCTCGCCTATATTTCCGCCAACAGAAGCTCGGGCACGGTCATGAGCGGAGTAAAGGTGCAGGCGCCCGCTCCGAAGACCGCAGTGCCGAAAGGTCCGGCAACCATTCCGCTGCCGGCGCCGAAGGCGACACCTGCAACACCAGCAACGTCTCAAAAGAAAATGCCGGTAGAGCGGAACTCTCAACCCTGATAAACACACATTGCCGAAGTGGTGGAATTGGTAGACACGCTGTCTTGAGGGGGCAGTGAACCTCGTTCGTGCCGGTTCGACTCCGGCCTTCGGCACCATCCTCGCCGGGCGCTTGCGATTTTAATATTGCAAACGCCCTTTTTGTATCTTTACCCTCTCCCGCCTCCTCCGGGAATTGCCCGGATATCCCGAAATTGCCGGAGCAATAAACGGTGTTCATGTTTCGTTCCTCCCGATTTACCTTCACCTTGTCGTCCCGACTTTCGCCGGGTTTGAGCCAAAGTTTTCCCGGCCTCTCGGGCCACCGCCATGTCACGAGGCAATAGCCTGGAGAAGGGATGGACGGCCGCGGTTATTCATTCAGCAATGGCCGTTTCTTTTGCAGAGGAAAAAATTTCAGGATAATCGTGTGGTTCCGTAAAATTGTACCTTGATTTTTTATTACGGCGTGTGCGATAATACGAGAATTAAAAGGTGATCCGTTTTCGGGTTGAGTACTCGGGCATGATGAATGCCCGCAATGACCTTCAGCAAAGGCGAGTGTTATGCGTTGTCCAAAATGCGGCTTTATTTCTTTTGATCTAGTGGAAACTTGCGGCAAGTGCGGCAAGAATATCAGTGAAGAGATGGGGCTTCCCCCTGGCACCACAACTCCTATTGAGCCGCCCCGCTTCCTCCGGCTTGATGCTGTCAAGGCTGAACCCGAAGCGCCGGCAGGTGTTGAGGGGGAGATGGAATTTGAGATGGAAGAAGCCGTCATGGACATGGAGGAAGAGTCAAGCCGGGAGATTGAATTTTCTCTGGACGATGAGCCGGAGACAGAAGAAGTGGAGATGAACCTGAGCACGGCGGATATCAGCCCGGATGAGACCACACCGGCAGAGGCGGCCGGAGAAATAGATCTCGGCGAAATTGAGGAACCCCCGCAGCAGGAGGAAGATGACTTTACCATAGATCTGGGGGAAGAGGAGCCGGCAGAACAGGCCGGAGAGGAACCGAAGTTTGATTTTGCAGAAATAGACATCTCCGACCTGGCTCCGGCGGAAAAAGAAACGGATAACCTGTCGGTTGCCGAAGTCATCGTTGCCGAAGAAGCTCCGGCGGCGCCCTCGGCCCGGACTAGGTCGGCGGCGCTTGAAGATTTACAGTTTAAGGGGATTGACCTTGAAACCCAGGCAATATCCGCGCAGGATGCCGTCACCGCCGGCAAAATCTCTTCGTCCATAAAAACCGGCACGGCCCTTGACAACTTTGACGTCGACCTCGGAGATTTATTCGCCGACGAGAAGGAGTGAGAGTTTTTTTGTTATTCCTTCATCCCGCTAACCGCTGGCGATGAACAAAAAAATCTCAATTGCCTTATCGGGTAAAGCCTGGTCTTTTTTCTCCCTGAATCCGTGAGCGTCACGGATTATCATTTCACTGCCGCGCCTCGGCCAGGAGCGGACCACGAAACTCCCGGGCGAACCGTTCGACATCATCCTCCCAGGAGATCATGCTGTTCAGGCAATGTTTTTTCAAACGCCTGTTTTCAAGAATTGAGTTGGCCGGCCGGGGCGCCGCCGTGGGATAGTCGGCCGTGGCGCACGGCTCCAGAGAGTGCTCCACGCCCATGGCCCGGAGAAAACGGCCGGCCCCGTCAAACCAGGAGCCATACCCTTCGGCGGTCGCATGAATCGTCCCGGTCAGATCGCTGTCAAGCAGGTGGTTGATCTGCAGGGCCAGGCGGTAGGTCCAGGTGAGTGAGCCGAACTGATCGTTGACCACCCTGATCGTCCGCCGGGGATCACTGACGGCAAGGCGCAGCATGGTTTTGAGAAAATTCCGGCCGCTCATGCCGTAAAGCCAGGCAGTCCGGATGATGAGGTGATTGCTGCTGTTTTGCCGCACCGCCTCTTCCCCGGCCAGCTTGCTTGAGCCGTACGCCGACAGGGGCGAAACCGGGTCGTCTTCGGTGTAGGCTGCCGGCAGCGGTTTCCTGCCGTCAAAAACATAATCCGTGGAAACATGAATCAACTTGCAGCCCGTATCCGCCGTGGCTGCCGCCAGAAGCCCCGGCCCGGTTCCGTTGACCAGCCGGCAGCGCTCCCGGTCGTCTTCGCAGGCGTCCACGGCCGTATAGGCGGCGCAGTTGATCACGATGTCCGGCTGCAGCCGCCGGACGACATTTTCAACCTGTTGTTCATCCGTAATATCCAGATCGCCGGAGCCGAAGGCATGGACCGTATGCCCGGCGGCCAGAACCCGGCGGCAGTCCCCCCCCAGCTGACCGCGCCCCCCGGTTATCACTATTTTCATAACTCTGCGGTCCTGTTGCTGTCTAAATCACGCAACAGGTCCATGAGATAAAGACCGTACTGGTTTTTCAGCATACCGGAGGCCAGCCGCTCGACCTGCTCGCGGTCAATGTAGCCGAGGCGGTAGGCGATTTCCTCGAGGCAGGCGATCTTGAGGCCCTGGCGTTCCTGGACAGCCTGGACATAACTGGCCGCCTGTTGCAGGGAATCGTGGGTGCCGGTGTCAAGCCAGCAGAAGCCGCGGCCCAGCAGCTCCACCTTGAGCCTGCCCCGGCCCAGGTAGCGGTTGTTCACCTCGGTGATTTCCAGCTCGCCGCGGCCGGATGGCTTGATGGACTCGGCCACTGTTACCACCTCGTTATCATAGAAATAGAGACCGGGGACCGCGTAGCGTGACTTTGGTTTTTCCGGTTTTTCCTCTATGCCGATCACGTTGTTGTCTCGATCAAACTCGACCACGCCGTACCGTTCCGGATCACGGACCAGGTAGCCGAAAATAATACCGCCGGCCGTAATCCTGCTGCATTCCCGGACGATTTCCGCGAAACCGCGGCCAAAAAAGATGTTGTCGCCAAGCACCAGGCAGACGGAATCCCGGCCGATGAACTCCTTGCCGATGATAAAGGCCTGGGCCAGACCTTCCGGCCGCGGCTGCGGCGCATAGGAGATATTCAGTCCCAGGTCCGAACCGTTGCCGAAGAGTTCGGAAAATCGCGGCAGGTCACCGGGGGTGGAGATAATGAGGATGTCCCTGATCCCGGCCAGCATGAGCACCGACAGGGGATAATAGATCATGGGCTTGTCGTAGACCGGGATCAGTTGCTTGCTGATGACCCGGGTCAGGGGGTAGAGCCGGGTGCCGGAACCGCCGGCCAGGATGATACCTTTCATCAAAACTCCTCATGCGCACGGGGAAACTGATCCTTGCCGGGGTCATGCTGCCTGTGGTAAGCTCCCGATACAATGATCTTTTGAGTTGGCCCTGAATCTGTGACGGCTCGAGGTAATATTTCATGCAATATCTGGTAGTTATTGCATTATCTCCGACTAAGCTCATTTGCTGGTCTTCACCGCGCCGCCCTGCGGGGTGCCCGATAACGGCACATCTGCTGCGTTGACAACTCGTTGATATCACACCATGATAATCAACATCGTTGTCGCCTCGAAGGTCTCGCAGGCTCGCTATCTGCATCTGTACCTTTCTCGAACGCTCACGGATTCAGGTTGACCTCTTAAAAAAGTTCTTTATACTCTATTTTTCTCCACTTTCAAGATGTGTTTTGTAAAGGGGTTTATTGATGACCGCACAGCTTCGCTGTTTTACCGCCTATGATATCCGGGGCCGGGTGCCCGATGAGCTGAATGCGGCAATCGCCAGCCGGATCGCCCTGGCCTTTGCCGAGCTGTTCTCCCTGAAGAAAATCGTCATCGGCCGGGACATGCGCCTCACCAGCCCCGAACTGGCCAAGGCGCTGACCGGGACCCTGCTTGCCTACGGGGCGGATGTCCTGGATCTCGGGCTCTGCGGCACCGAGGAGGTCTACCATGCCGTTTTCAGCGGCGAGGACCGGGGGGTGGACGGCGGCATCATGGTGACCGCCAGCCACAATCCGGCGGATTATAACGGCATGAAACTGGTCCGGCACGGCGCCCGGCCGGTGAGCAGTGATACCGGCCTCCGGGAGATTGCGGCGCGAGCCGCCTCGGACACCTGGTACGAGACCACCAGGGGGCAGCCCTGCGACCAGCCGGGCAGGGCCGAAGCCGCCGGCGACAAGAGCGCCTACCTCCGCCGGCTCCTGACCGCCGGCCAGGTTGATCCCGGGCGGCTGCGGCCGCTGAAGCTGGTGGTCAACGCCGGCAACGGCTGTGCCGGGCCGGTGCTTGACCTGCTGGAGAACTACCTGCCCTTTTCCCTGGTGAAACTGCAGCACGAACCGGACGGCCGTTTCCCGCACGGGGTGCCCAACCCGCTGTTGCCGGAAAAACGGGAGGCGACGGCCCGGGCGGTGCGGGAACACCAGGCGGACCTGGGCCTAGCCTGGGACGGTGACTTTGACCGCTGTTTCTTCTATGACGAAACCGGCCGCTTCGTTGAGGGCTATTATATTGTCGGCCTGCTGGCCGTGGCCATGCTCAAGCTGCATCCCGGGGCCACCATCCTCCACGACCCCCGGCTCATCTGGAACACCAGGGAAGTGGTGGAGGCGGCGGGCGGCATCCCGGTCATGACCCGCACCGGCCATGCCTTTATCAAGGAAAAAATGCGGGAAGAGGATGCCGTGTACGGCGGCGAGATGTCGGCGCATCATTATTTCAGGGAATTCGGCTACTGTGATTCGGGCATGATCCCCTGGCTGCTGGTCTGCCGGCTGCTCAGCGAGTCGGGCCAAACGCTTTCCTCAATGGTGGACAGCCGCATGGCCGCCTACCCGGTCAGCGGCGAGATCAACTCGAAGGTGGCCGACCCGGACGCAGTGATCAGGGCGATCCAACACCGGTATGGCGACGGCGAACAGGATTATACCGACGGCCTGAGCATCTCCTTTCCCGGGTATCGTTTCAATCTCCGCAAATCAAACACCGAACCGGTCTTACGCCTCAACGTGGAAACCCGGGGCGACCCGAAGCTGCTGCAGGAAAAAACCAGTGAACTGCTTGGCTTGATTCGCGGCCCGAATCAACGGATTCAACAATAACATCATTATCATACGACAGAGGTCATATTGTGTCCATTCAACCCGTCATCCTGGCCGGCGGCAGCGGTTCCCGCCTCTGGCCCCTTTCCAGGGAACTCTACCCCAAACAGCTCATCAACCTGATCGGCAACCGCTCTCTCCTGCAGGAAACGCTGGCCCGGGTCAACGGGCTTGACAATATCCTGCCGCCCATTGTGGTGGCGGGCGAAGAGCACCGCTTTCTCACCAAGACGCAGCTGGAAGAACTGGACCTGTTCCCGGCCTACCACCTGCTCCTGGAACCGATAGGCCGCAACACGGCGCCGGCGATCTGCGGGGCCGCCCTCTACGCCCGCCAACATGGAGGAGAGGCGGCGGTCCTGCTGGTGCTGCCCGCCGACCACCTGATCACTGCGCCGGCAGCCTTCGAGACCGCGGTCGTCAAGGCCGTCCGGCTGGCCGAAAACGGCAGGCTGGCGACCTTCGGCATTGTCCCTGACGGCCCGGAGACCGGTTACGGCTATATTGCCCGGGGCGAGGGCGACCAGGTGCGGTCGTTTGTCGAGAAGCCGGACCTGGCCACGGCAAAACAGTACGTGGCCAGCGGCGAGTATTTCTGGAACAGCGGCATGTTTGCCTTTTCCGTGGCAACGTTCCTGGCGGAGCTGACAGAGCATGCGCCGGCCATTGTGACGCAGATGACCAAAGCGGTGGATAAGGGACGGACGGACGGCGTTTTTTTCCGCTTCGAAAAGACCGCCATGCAGCGGTGCCCGAACGATTCCATTGACTATGCCCTGATGGAGAAGACCGGCAGGGCCGCCGTGGTCAAGGCGGATATGGGCTGGAGCGATATCGGTTCCTGGCTGGCCCTGTGGCGGGCGTCGGTCAAGGACGAACAGGGCAACGTGGTCGCCGGCGACGTTATCCTGGAAGATGTGAAAAACTCGCTGATCCACTCGGACGGCAGCCTGGTGGCCGCCGTCGGGCTCCGGGACACCATGGTCGTGGAGACGGCGGATGCTGTACTGGTCGCCCCCCTCTCCCGGTCGCAGGAGGTGAAAAAAATCGTCAACAAGCTCAAACAGAGAAAGCGGGACGAATTTCATATTCACAAGACCGTCTACCGTCCCTGGGGCAGCTATACCACCCTTGAACTGCATGAGCGCTTTCAGATCAAACGGATAACGGTCAACCCGGCGGCAAAACTCTCCCTGCAGATGCATCACCATCGGCACGAGCACTGGGTCGTGGTCTCGGGAACGGCGCAGGTGACCAACGGCGGGCAGGTCATACCGCTCTATGAAAATCAATCCACCTATATCCCGGCCGGCACCAGGCACCGGCTGGAAAATCCGGGAACGATCCCCCTTGAACTGATTGAAATCCAGATCGGCAGCTATCTCGGTGAAGACGATATTGTCCGCTTTGATGACGTATACGGCCGCCGGGAGACAACAACTCCGGAATAAGCGTGAGGAAACTGCTGGCCGGCAGGCGACGGGGAGGTCGGTTTAAAAAAGCGCGACATGCCGGGCGTCGGGGAAACGCTCGTGGAAGACCTCAACATACCGATAGAGAATATGCCGGTCGGCATCGGGAACATGGAAGAACTCGATGCCGTTATGATACATATTGTCCTGGCCGCAGGTTGAATGGATGATGCGCCCCATCACGTCAATCAGCTCGTCTCCCAGGCCCATCGTAATCATGACCTGCTGGCCTGCCGGCAGGGGAATATGTGTCTCCATCAGGATGCCGCCGACACTGATATTGAGCGTCCGGCCCATGCTGTACACTCCCTGCCTCCCCTGTTCATCAACCACGAGATAGTCGAGAAGATTTAATGATTCCGGCCTGATATAACGTCTGCGTTCGCTGTCGCTCATGAGTAAACCTGTCTGGGTTCTTGGTATACGAAAATGTACTGATCCATTGAACTAATTGAACTAACTATGCACTGATACATCGTTTCTGCTCTTCTGAACTCTACAAGGCCCGTTTTTTTTTGTCAAACTATAGTAGACATAGACCTGGATCCGTTCTCGGACGCCCCGCAGGGCGGCGTAGCAAAAAACCATAAAATGACTTTTTTTTGGCATATAATGCATATAAATTCCACATATTGCATGGGGTATAATCTCAAGCCGTCACGGATTCAGTATAGACCGAAAACGGTCCCGCCCGGACGTTTTTTGACGAAGTCTTCCTTGACCACGGGCCGCCAGTCCGGCCCGTAGCGGCACCTAATTACCCGGGCAGACTCATTTTCGGAAAAAAAGTATGCTTGACACGACCGGAAAATTGTTGGAAAATAATTATAATAATTCCTTACCCTGCAGGCCGAATCCACAGCCAGAGGCGGTAAAGGGAATCCGGAGTATACTATATGTTTTTCAGGAGTCGCTTTCTCAATACATTTTCCCTGTTCATAATTCCGCTTCTTTGCTCCTTGAGCGGCTGCAACACTCTGAAGGGGTCCAAACCCATCCTGCCGATCAAGAAATACGAAAAAATGATCGTCGGCAGGTTTGATGCCGACTATGTGGGCACGACCAATTGCCTTGCGGCATGCCATGCGCATGACCGGCTAAAGAAATACTTTGATGCCAGCACCATGGGGGCGCAGCTGAAAAAGGAATCCGGTCTGCCGCTCGTTGACTGCGAATCCTGTCATGGACCGGGCAGCCTTGCCATAAAAGGCCTGACCAGGAAACTGGTGGCAGAGAATGCCAAAAAAGGCATAAAAACGACATGCGACTATAAGACCCTGATCGATCTGAAGGCCCTGCCCGCGCCAGCCCAGTCGTTGATCTGCCTCAAGTGCCACACCGCCAATGCCACGTTTAACCTCCATAACTGGAATGCCAGCATCCATGCCGTAAACGGCGTTTCATGTTTCGATTGCCACACTGTTCACAAAAGCCCTGATTTAAAAGTCAGGCCGATAGATACGGCCCGGCTCTGTTTTCGCTGTCATCAAACAACGCAGGTGGAATTTTCCCTGCCCAGCCATCATCCTGTAAATGAAGGGCGGGTATTCTGCACTGATTGTCACAACCCCCATGGCGGCAGTTCGGCCATGCTGCTACGGAAAAAGAGCATAAAGGCAACCTGCGTCCAGTGTCATCCCGAAAAAAGAGGCCCCTTTGTTTTCGAACATGCGGATGTCGCGGCTGACTGCATGAACTGCCATACCCCCCATGGCTCGGTCAACAACAACCTCCTGGTTGCGCGGCAACCATTTCTGTGCCTGCAGTGTCATGTGGGGCATAGAATCAATTCACCCGCCGGCGGCAAGGCCTCGACAGCAATCGGCAGCGCATTCTATTCGAAATGCACGGACTGTCACTCCAGGATCCACGGCTCCGACACCCCGTCTTTTTCCGGCAAGGGCAGGTTTACACAATGAGACGTTTAAGTGCCCACCGTTTCCTGAGAGAATGTCTGTCTCTGGGGCTGATCGTCTGCAGCACGGTTGCGCCGGCCATGGCGAAAGGTGCTCGAAAAGTGGCGGAGAATAATTCCCTGCTTCCCTCTTACCAGTCGAAAACCCAGTTTTTTGCAGGATACCGCTGGGTAAACCTGGACGATTCTGAACGGGCCGGAGAATATCAGGATCTCCATTCATCCCTGACCGCCGGCATTGACGCGCTCTCGTGTCCGCTGCCGCACCGATTTCACCTGAACGGAGAGTTTCTCAATAAAAACGACGTGTACGCGGACACGGGCTATGCCTATAGCGACCTGCTGCTATTCAGGGATATTTTCGTCAGGGTTCACCATAATCTGGAGCACTCTGATTATCAGCATAGCGGCGAGCCGCCGGCGATCAATTACGAGGACCGGAATGTCGGTGCCCACTATTCTACCAATATATCGAATAATTTTCTCTCCCTCCGGCTCAAGGCCCCGAATTTCCCTTTTCATATCTTCCTGAAGCATCGATATGTTGACAAGGAAGGTTCCATACAGCAGCGTTTTTTGCTCGGTGATTTCGAAAATATCCACAAAATATCAGAAACCCGCCAGATAGACTGGAGATCGAATGCGATAACCTTGGGGGTAAACAGCCACCTGGGCCCCCTGGAGATCGAGTATACACACGATTTCAGCCGCTTCGACCCCGGCGGCGACAATGTTCTTTATGACTTTTATCCGGCGGCCGATGCCAGGCCTGCTGATATATACCCGCATAACGTCATCCCCGAGACCGAGTCCCGGGCAAACTCCCTGAAGCTGCATACCTCCTATACCGGCAGGATCGTCGCGTCAGTGACCCTCGACAACGGACACCGGAAAAACAATTACAGCGGCGCGGTCGCAGACACCTGGCAGGGGGCCGTGGATGTAAGTTGGGTTCACGACCCGGGCCTGATGTTTTTTTTCAAGTACCGACACAAAGACCTGGCCTTGGATAATCCTGATTTTGTCACCCTGAGCGGGCTTGCCCATACAATGACCTATCCGGTCAGGCGGTCGATTTCCTCAAGGAAGGATATTTTTTCCTGGTCGGCGAGCTTCAGGCCCATCTCCCGCCTGACCATTATTCCGGCCTACCACTTTGAACATCTTGCCAGGCAGGACAGTGCCGCCTGGAGAATCCTGCCTGAATACACGAACATCCACAGCATAAAATTGACCGCCTATACCAGACCTTTGAACAAGCTCAAATTCAAGGCCATTTACGATTACAAATACTATGACCATCCTGCCTACAACATTGAACCCGACTCCTCGAACCAGATCAGGTTTTCAACAACATATCTGCCTGTTCCCCAGGTTACGGCCCTGCTGGATTACAGCCTGACCCTCAACGTCAGGAATCATATCCGGTATCTCAATGTCGAACCGGATATCGTTGTCGACGGTGGGAAAAGGACGTCAAGAAACGACCGGTTCCTCGGCAGCCTGTCCTTTATGCTCTCTCCCAAAGCAAGCCTTACGGCAAGCTGGGCTTATTACCGGGGCGAGATCGAACAGGATCTGGCTTATGGAAAATGGGACGCTCCGGGATGGGACGGCGACCTGCCGTACATCGACCCAGGAGTTCCCTACACGAATGAGTCGAACTCGTACACCCTGAGTTTAAATTTCCGGCCCCGGGACGACACAACCTGCACGGCCGATATCAGCCATACGATTTCCGCCGGCGAACTTCTGCCCGGTACGGCCATAATCGAAACGCCGGACTCGCTGACCTCTTTTTCAGCGTTAAAGATATCCGAAACCGAGTTATCAATAAAAATAACCAGACAACTCCGGCCAGGCTGGGAAATCGGACTCAAATTACTCTCGCACATATACAATGACGAGACCGACGACCGTCAGGACGGCACCGTCTATATCACCACCTTCAGCCTCAAGAGGTCTTTCTAAATTGAAGATAAGAGCTGGCAGAATTATTTACAGATTCCTGCTGTCTCTGTTGTTCCTGTTTGTTTTTCATCTTCCATCAGCATCGGCGAGGGAAACGTTGATCGGGGTGGTAATGCCCAACAATACCCCCTATTACAGCACCATGCACCGCGCCTTTGTCAGGGAGCTGAAGAGGCTTACTCCTCCCGGACAACGCCTCAAAATCATCCTGCAGAGGCCTTTCCCTGATCCCATCGCCTTGAGCAACACGGCAAGAAAACTGATTGCCGCCGACGTTAATCTCATTGTCGCCTACGGCTCACCCGCCACCTTGGCTGTCATCCAGGAAAGAACAGATATTCCGCTGGTCTATGCGGGTTTCTATAATCCCGAGGCCACTGCCGTTCAGGGCAAGAATGTGACTGGCTGCGGTTTCAAGGTACCCCTCACCAGCATCCTCAGGTATCTTCGGAGCCTAAAACAAATTTCAACTCTCAGCGTTGTCTACAGCAGCTTGGAAGAAGACTCGGTCAGGCAGGCCAATGAGTTTCAACGCCTGACCATAGAACAGCACATCCGGTTGACGAAGATCAATATCAAAAGCCGTCGCGATATTGAGAAGCTGAAGTCTACCACTGACAGTGGCGCTTTTTTTATAACCGGCAGCGCTATCGTCAGCTCGTTCATAGGCGATATCATTCCTATGTTACAGGAAAAGATGGCCCCATCCGCAAGTATTTTCCCGGACCAAACGGCAGATGGCGTAACCCTTGCATTGTACCAGCCTCCTGCCGAACAGGGGAAAGAAGCAGCCAAAATGGCCGCAAAAATATTGCTCGGGACGCCACCAAAAAATATCGCGCCCGAAGTTCTCAGGGATACAGAACTGGTGGTTAATCTCAGAGCAGCCAAAAAAATAGGTATCAATTTCCCGATTCACTTAATAGTGGAGGCGACCACGGTGATAAGATGATTGTTTGTTGTGCAACAAAATTCCGCTCTGCCGGCAGACTTTTACTACTCGTTTTTCTCTGTCTCACGGCCGTGACCGTCCAGGCACCCCGGGTATCGGCCAAAACCAGAGGCCTGTTGATCGGGATTGAGCCGGAGCACAATATCTTCGACCAGATAGAACGATACCGGGACCTGGCCGGATACCTCTCCGACCAGCTCGGATTCAAAGTCAGGTTAACGATCATGAGCCGCTACGGAGAAGTGATCAAGAGGTTTAAATCACGGCAACTCGACGGGGCCTTTCTCAGTTCTTTCACCGCCGCCCTGGGTATCAAGGAATTTCAACTCGAACCCGTGGCCAGCCCCGTTAATCTTGCAGGCAAATCGACTTCACGGGGGTATATCTTCGTCAGACGCGACAGCGGGATCAAGACGGTAAAGGATATGCGGGGCAAAAGTTTTGTCTTTGTGGACCCGGCAACAACCGAAGGCTACCTTTTCCCCATGGCCTTTCTGCGGCGGCACGGGGTCAAAGACCGACATAGCTTTTTCAGCCGCTGTTGGTTCTCCGGCAGCCATGCCTCCGCACTTTTTGCGGTGCTTGACGGCCGAGCAGATATCGGCGCGGCCAAGGACACGGTTTTCAACAAACAGATAGCCAGTGACCCATCGATCAAATCGGAACTGCGAATCATCGCCCAATCCCCGCCCGTACCGGAAGTCACCCTCTGTCTCAGAGACGATATCCCCGCCAGCCTGCGCCATAGGATACTGTCCGTCCTGTTAAACATGAAAAACACGGCAAGAGGCCGACAGGTTCTGAAAAAATTCGCAGCGCTGCGCTTCATCAAGGCCAATAATTCAGACTTCGCGCTCATCTCGAACATGGCAAAAGAAGCCGGTATAACCATGTCGGATTACAAATAAACGGATGAAGAAGAAAATACTCCTTTTATTTTTGTCGTTATTCCTTCTGTTTCTTGCCGGGGTTATTACCAACCTCTACCTGATTTCCCAGACCATAAATAACCTTGACTACCTGGTCGCCCTGCACAAGGTCGAGATTATCCGGCAGGAACTGGTCATCAACGTCCAGACGGTTCAGGCCAATCTCTACACGACCGGAACGTCGTTCGGCAAGGAACTGGACGTTATCGCGGATAACGTCCTCAAACTCGACAACAGGGTGCGATCATGCGGCAGCTGCCATCATGCCCCGCCTGTAGCCCGGAACATAAAAGAATTACAGCAATTGACGGAACAGTACAAGGACGCCCTCAGCTATTTCATCACTTCAACGGCTGATCCGCAAAGGATCAAAAGGCTCCAGGTGGTTGCCGCCGATATCGGTGACACCATAATTGCCAAATCCCAGCAAATGGCTTTGACGGCCAACAAAAGTCTACGCAAAAAGACGATAGCGGCATCAGAGAAAGTTAGAAAATCAAAATGGATACTTGTCGTTACCCTGGTATTTTCATTCCTGATCGCCCTGGCCATTGCGATCTATTTAATCAGGAGCATCACTCAACCCGTTTCAGAGTTGTTAATGGCGACCCGGAGAATAAAAGCCGGCGAACTGGGCGCGACTTCATCCTACCAGGGGCAGCATGAATTCAAGGAACTCATCGAATCCTTTAACGACATGAGCCTGACCTTAAAGGAAACGAATGAGAAGATCCTGGCCCAGATGACCAGGAACCAGACGATCCTCCAGACCTCAACCGATGGCTTTGCCCTTATCGGTGAAAATGGTCATATCGTTGATGCCAATCCGTCCCTATGCACCATGACCGGATATACGAAAGAAGAACTGGTGCAGATGAAATTCGCCGATATCGAACTCCTCGAATCAGAGTTAGATCCAGCGGATCTCCTGGAGCGAATAAAGGAAGCCCGTTCCCTGGTCTTTCAGGCCGACCAGAAAACAAAAGACGGGACGCTGGTCGCGGTCGAGATCAGCGCGAGCTTCGCCGAGATGGAAGGACGGGGTAATTTTTTCTGTTTTATCCGGGATATCACCGACCGTAAGAAAATGGGCGCCGAACGGTTAAGGGTTCAGAAGCTGGAATCAATCGGGGTCCTCGCCGGTGGCATTGCCCATGACTTCAACAACCTTTTAACCGGTATCCTGGGACATATCGACCTGGCCATGAGGAACCTTGACCCTGACGACAAGATACAGGGCTGGCTGGATAACGCCAAAAAGGCATCAGTGCGGGCCCAGGACCTGACCCAGCAACTGCTCACCTTTTCCAAGGGCGGGAAACCGGTTAAACAGCTTGTCCCGATTGCCCCGCTGCTCAAAGAATCGACCAGTTTTGTCCTGAGCGGTTCCAACGTCAGGTGTGACTATCAGCTCCCGGAAAATTTATGGCCCATTGAAGCCGATAAAGGGCAGATCAGCCAGGTCATCCAGAATATCACCCTCAATGGCGCCCAGGCCATGCCGAAGGGCGGGACAATAACCGTCAGGGCGGAGAATGTGACCGTCGAAGAGGGTGAATTGCCGCCCCTGCGCAAGGGCGAATATGTCAAAATCGAATTTATCGACGCGGGTACCGGCATAGAAAAAAAATATATCGAGAAGATTTTCGACCCCTACTTTACCACCAAAGAGGACGGCAACGGCCTGGGACTGACAATCTGTCACTCTATCATCAGCAAGCATAACG
>UOEY01000067.1_pt1 | contig 39740 bp, 30 predicted proteins | sample 1989501 | NCBI WGS metagenome assembly UOEY01 (sample SAMEA4712198, study PRJEB27164) | hydrothermal vent metagenome | biome: marine basaltic hydrothermal vent biome; feature: marine hydrothermal vent; material: mineral | place: Pacific Ocean | collected 2011-06-14/2011-07-23 | depth 1691 m | reverse complement strand
GAAGCAGAGACTGGCATGAATCACGTAGCCGAGAGGTGAAAGATTTTCCGTGCCCAGGTAATGCCAGTTCTGGACAAAGCGATTCAGGTATTCAAAAAACCACCAGAATAATGAACTCAGCGGAAAGAGGAGCAGGAAAAAACGGCGATTGTTCACCAGCAGGCAATGGCCGCTGCGGTGATAGCTCAGAGCGTTGACGGTTATGATATAGCCGAGCCAGAGGGGCAGAAAGGTGTAGGGCTGAAAGGGTGCGAACCAGAAAAAGCGGTGCCAGGCCAAAAACCAGGAAATGAGTACGATGCCGGCTCCGACAAAAAACCACCAGGGGAGCGGGCGTGATGATGTGGCTGATTCAAGATTATTGGTCAGGCTGGTAACAATCCTGAAAAAAAAGGGGGCGCAAACCGCCACGATAAAAAAGGCCAGGAGCAGAAATACCGCCCACGAGAAAGGGGCATGGGAAATATAAGAGGTTAAAGGGGGAAACTCAAGATAGCGGGCAAGAGGTTGGCCGGTCAGCCACACGCTCAACAATGGCAGCCCGGTCACCAAGAGAGCGACGGCCGCCAGTCTGATGATGGGGGCCAGGTAACCTGTGCGTAAATATTCGTAACGGTTCACCAAGGGTGATAACCTCGGGGAATACTCAGCCCGTACAAATATCCAGGTAGTATACGCGAGACAAGCGCCTTGTCCCACCATTTCAGGTGTCGCTCAATCGGCGCAACGGCAGCCAAAGACAATTCGGGCGTCAATTCGACGGATTTATTTTTTCGCGCGGATCATCAGGAGACGGATTTGTGCGAAGATGGGCCGGAGAAAGATCCTTGGTGAAATCCGCGCATTCTTTCTCCGGTCGGCGGACATTGCTGCCGGAAAGCTTGATCTTTATGAGTTGAATCGCCCTGCGGGGCCGTTATTTGTTGACGACCTTGGCGATATTTTTGACCTTGTCAATTTTCTCTTTGACGTCGGCTACTTCATTGACTATGGGCAGGCTTTTTTTAAGATCCGTACCTGTTTCTTCAACCTCGTTGAGTCCTTTTTTGAACGAGGTGATGGCCTTGCCCAGGCCGGCACCGATCTCAGGCATTTTTTTGCCGCCAAAGATGAGAAAGGCGATAGCAAGAATAACAACGAGTTCCGGCATTCCGAGTCCAAACATGATTGCGCCGCTCCAGTAAAAAAGGTTGTAAGGTTATTGGGACACTCGCTAATGTATTACTCCGGCCCGTGATCGAGCCTTCATCATGTCCCATGCTTATGTGAGCTTTCAGCTCTTCTTGTTTTCATCCTCAATGGATTTGTTTTTGTCATCAGATTTGTTGGCTTCCTTGAAGTTCTTGATCCCTTTGCCAATACCGCTGCCAATCTCGGGCAGCTTGCCTGCTCCGAAAATAATGACGATGATGACCAGAATAATGATCAATTCCGGTATTCCGAGTCCGAACATGGTCTTTTACCCCTTCAGGAGTTTTTTAAAAAAACTCGCCACGACTGCTCCGAAAATAATGACGATGATGACCAGAATAATGATCAATTCCGGTATTCCGAGTCCGAATATGGTCTCACCTCTTCAGGAGTTAAAAAATATCTCTTTACAACCTATAAGATATCACCTTACAGCCATTGCTGTCAACAGCCATGATCTCCTTATTTTGCTGAATCCGTGAGCGTTCGAGAATGGTGCAGATGCAGATAGCGAGCCTGCGAGACCTTCGAGGCGGCAACGATGTTGATGATCCTGGTGTGATATCAACGAGTTGTCAACGCAGCAGAGGCGCCGTTCTCGGGCGGCCCGCAGGGCGGCGCGGTGAAGATCAGCACATGCGTTTATTCGACAATAATGCAATAAATTCTACATATTGTCTGGAGTATTACCTCAAGCCGTCACGGATTCAGGTTTTTTATTTGCTCGCTGATATGCTCGCTTATGCCGTGCATTTCTGCCAGAATGGCTGGTTCATCCAGGGTCGTCAGCTGCCGGTTTCTCATCACCACCCGGCCGTTAATCACCGAATGAATGACATCGGAGCCCCGGGCGGCATAGACCAGGTGTGACACCGGATTATATAACGGTGTCAGGTGCGGCTGATTCAGGTCAAGGACGATCAGGTCGGCCTTTTTTCCCGCTTCCAGGCTGCCGACCTGCCGGCCGGCGGCCAGGACGTCGGCGCCGCCGCGGGTGGCCGCCCGCAGGGTGGTCCGGGCATCCATGGCCGTGGGGTCCATGCGGGCCACCTTGTGGACCTTGGCCACCGTGTTCATCTCGCCGAACATGTCCACGTCATTGTTGCTGGCGCTGCCGTCGGTGCCGATACCGACAACGATTCCCGCCTCCAGCATCTTCACTACCGGCGCCGTGCCGGAGGCCAGCTTCATGTTCGATTCCTGGCAGTGCGATACCTTCACGCCCCGCTCGGCCAGCAAGTGGATTTCATCGTCCGTAATCATGACGCAGTGAGCGGCCACCACCCGCTCATTCAGCAGGCCCAGGCTTTCCAGGTGCTGCACCGGTGAGCAGTGATAGCGCTCCTGGCAGGTGTTGACTTCATCCTGGTTCTCGGCCAGGTGAATGACATAGAGGGCGTTTTTTTGTTCGGCCAGGGTGCCGAGGCGCTGCAGCAGGCCGGGTGAGCAGGTGTAGACGGAATGGGGATCAACGGTGACGGTGATGAGGGGGTGGCCGTGATACTGCCCGAGCAGCTCTTCGGTGTAGATAAAACCGTTTGCCAGTTCGCCGTAATTGGGCGACGGAAAATTGTAGAGCACCTCGCCGATCCAGGCCCGCATGCCCGACTGTTCCACGGCCCGGGCCACGTCTGCGGCAAAGAGATACATGTCGCAGAAGCTGGTGGTGCCGGATTTGATCATTTCGCAGAGTGACAGCAGGGTCGAATTATAGACGATCTCGCCGGTCAGGCGGGTCTCCACGGGAAAGATGTAATCCTGCAGCCACTGCATGAGCGGCAGGTCGTCGGCCAGGCCCCGGAAACAGGCCATGGCGGCATGGGTGTGCGTGTTGATGAGGCCGGGCATGATCAGCCCGTGCTCCTCGCAGATGGTCGTAGCGCCTGGATATTTCTCCAACAGCTCTTGGCCCGTACCGATCTCCAGAACGTGGTCACCCTCTACCGCTATCCCGCCGCCTTCGATGATCGTGTCCTGGTCGTCGAGAGTCAGCAGGTATCTGCCGATTACAACCAGGTCTGCGGATTGTGCCGTCATTCCCCGCACCTCGCAACGATTCCGCGGATCAGCTTTTGCAGCACCGGCTCGGTCTCCTGCGCCGTTTTGACGATTGCTTCCAGCAGGACGGGCTGCGGCCGGTCGGGATCATTGACATTGGCGATTACGGACAGGCCGAGTACCCGCATCCCTCCATGGATGGCGACCAGGATCTCGGGAATGGAGGACATGCCCACGGCATCGGCCCCGCAAAGTTGCAGGAACCTGGTTTCCGCCGGTGTTTCCAGGCTGGGTCCGGGGACGCAGACATAGGTGCCTGTTTTGACGTTGCCCAGGCCGAGTTCCGTTGCCACGGTCAGGGCGCTGTCGATCAGGTTGATATCATACGGCCTGGACATATCCGGGAAACGCGGTCCCCATTCGTCGACATTGGGTCCCCGCAGGGGATTTAATCCCAGCAGGTTGATATGGTCGGTAAAGACCATGATGGAACCCGGTACAAAAGCGGTGTTCAGGCCGCCGGCGGCATTGGTGATAATGGCGGTTTTTGCGCCGAGCAGGGAGAGAACGCGAATGGGGAAGGCTACCTCCATTGCCGAATAGCCCTCGTAGCAGTGCAGACGCCCCTGGAGGACGGCGACCGGTCTGCCGCCGAGTTGACCGCAGACCAGGTTGCCGGCATGGCTGGTGACGGTTGCGCGGGGGAAATGGGGAATGTCCCCGTAGGGCAGGGAGAGATCGATCTCCATGGCCCCGGCCAGGTTGCCGAGGCCGGTGCCCAGCTCGATGACGATTTCCGGGGTCCGGGCAAGCCGGGCGGCAAGGAAGGCGACCGTCTCTTCGACCTGAGATTTATATCTTTCGACCTCGATCATGATTCCAGGGCGTGGGCGGCGATATAGGCCTTGATTACCTCGGGATCGGCGTCCAGCACTTCGCAACGGCTTTCCCGGTCGGCAAGCTCGGCCATGGCCGGCGGCAGCTCGGGGTCCAGGCCGGTAGCCTCGTGCACAGCCGCGCCGAACTTGGCCGGATGGGCGGTCGCCAGGCAGATCATCGGCCGCTTCTCATGGCGGAAGGTCAAACCGGCCCGGACCCCGACCGCCGTGTGGGGATCCAGCAGGTAATCGCCGTCCCGGTGGAAGGTCCTGATCGTCTCCATGACTTCCGCCTCGGAAACGCTGACGGAGACGAAGTCTTCCCGCACCCGTTGCCGCAAGGCCGAAAGGTCAAGTCGCCCGGTGTTGTCGAATTGCTGCATATCGGCCTTGACGGCCGCACCGTTCTCGTCCCGCAGGTAGTAGAGGTAGCGCTCGAAATTGCTTGCCACCTGGATATCCATGGACGGGCTGGAGGTCGCCTGGACAGTGCCCCTGCTGTATATGCCCTGGTTGACGAACCGGCACAGCAGGTCGTTGGCATTGGTGGCCAGGACCAGCCTGTTGATGGCGCCCGGCGGCAGGAGCCGTCTGGCCATATAACCGGCAAAGATATCGCCGAAGTTACCGGTGGGCACCGAGAAATCAACGGAATCGAAACCATGGGCATGCAGCTTTGACCAGGCATAGACGTAATAAACAATCTGGGCCATGACCCGGGCCCAGTTGATGGAGTTTACCGCGCCGAGATGGTATTTTTCTTTGAATTCCAGGTCGTTGAAGATTGCCTTGACTATAGCCTGGCCGTCATCAAAGGTGCCGCGAACGGCGATATTGAAGACATTGGGATCAGTCACCGTGGTCATCTGCAGTTTTTGGATCGGACTGATCCGGCCATCGGGATGAAGAATGAAAATGTTGATACCGGCCTTGCCCCGGACACCATGAATTGCGGCACTGCCGGTGTCTCCGGAGGTGGCGCCGAGGATGTTCATCGAGGCGGACCGCTTCTTCAGCAGCAGCTCGAAGATGTTGCCGAGCAGCTGCAGGGCGACATCCTTGAAGGCAAAGGTCGGGCCGTGGAAAAGTTCCAGGATGTACACCCCGCCGCAGCGGCTGACCGGCGTGACCTGATGATGCCTGAAGCGGGCATAGGACCGCTCCACCAGGTCTTCCAGCTCGGTCCGGCTCAGGTCGTCGATGAACAGACTGAGGATCTCGACCGCGAGATATTGGTAGGGGAGGTTGCTCCAGCTGCTGACGGTGTGTTGATCAACAGAGGGCAGGGTTTCGGGCAGCAGCAGGCCGCCGTCCGTGGCCAGCCCCATCATGACCGCATCGCTGAAGCCGACCGGATCGATTCCACCCCTTGTGCTGACGTAGTGCATCTTTTTACCTCTTACCTTTTCAGGGTATTAAATACCGCCACCTTTCTGCCGCCGCCTGATGGATTCGCTCGTCTCATGGGCGCTTACGGGCATTTAAGCAGGTTGGTGCCGCTCATTTCGGCCGGCACCGGCAGCCCCATGAGCGATAACACGGTGGGCGCGATATCCTTCAGGGCGCCGCCGTTCTCCAGGTGACATCCCCGGTGCTCATCATCGAGGAGGATCAGGGGGACCGGGTTCAGGGTATGGGCCGTATAGGGCTCGCCTGTTTCCGGATCGGCCATGATTTCGGCATTGCCGTGGTCGGCGGTAATGAGCATGGTGTTGTTCTGCTTTTGCATGAAGGCCGCGATCCGGCCGAGACATTCGTCAACGGTCTCGCAGGCCTTGACCGCGGCCGCCAGGATGCCCGTGTGGCCGACCATGTCGCCGTTGGCAAAGTTGAGTACCACCAGGTCGTAGGGGGTACCGGCGGCCTGCTTTTCCTGCAAGGCCGCCAGCAGCCTGTCGGTGACGGTGCGGGCGCTCATTTCAGGTTTCAGGTCATAGGTGGCCACTTCGCGGGGTGATTCGATCAGGATTCGGTCTTCCCCGGGAAAGGGGTCTTCGCGGCCGCCATTGAAAAAGTAGGTCACGTGGGCATACTTTTCGGTCTCTGCTATGCGCAGCTGACGCCGGCCGTGGTTGCTGATCTCCTCGCCCAGGATATGGCTCATGGACAGGGGAGGGAAGGCCACCGGCAGGTTGAAATCGCTCTCGTATTCGGTAAGGGTCACCACTTGCAGATGCCCCGGGCGATCGGTGACGTCAAAATTCGCAAAGTCCTTTTCCGTAAAGGCGCGGCACATCTCCCTGGCCCGGTCCGCCCGGAAGTTGAAAAAGATCACCCCGTCCCCGTCCTTGATCGTCCCGACCGGGCTGCCGCCGTCCACCAGCACGGTGGGCGTGATAAACTCGTCGGTTTCCGCGCGGAGATAGGCTGCGGAAACGGCCTGGACAGGATCGCCGGCCGTCATGCCCCGGCCGCGGGTTATGGCCTGCCAGGCCTTTTCAACCCGGTCCCAGCGGGTATCCCGGTCCATGGCCCAGAAGCGGCCGCTTATGGTGGCAACCCTGCCGCAGCCGATCCGTCGCATCGCCGCCACCAGTTCCGCCATGTAGCCGGCCCCGCTCTTGGGCGGGGTATCGCGGCCATCCATGAAACAGTGGACAAATACCCGCTCCAGACCTTTTTTGCCGGCCATTTCGAGCAGGGCCTGCAGGTGAGCGATATGGGAGTGGACGCCGCCGTCCGACAGCAGACCGAGCAGGTGCAGAGAACCGCCGGCCGCCTTGACCTGGTCCATCACCGCGACCAGGGCCGGGTTGGTAAAGAATTCGCCGGACTCGATGGCCCGGTTGATTCGGGTGAAATCCTGGTAGACGATCCGGCCGGCGCCGATATTAAGATGGCCGACTTCGGAGTTGCCCATCTGGCCTTCGGGCAGGCCGACCTGGCCGTTGTGGGCCGTCAGCGTCGTCCATGGACACTCGGCCAGCCAGCGGTCCATATTCGGAGTGCGGGCCACGGTGATCGCGTTGGTCGGCGACGGCCGACCAATGCCCCAGCCGTCAAGTATGGCCAGCAGCAAGGTTTTTCTGTTCATTGCCTTATCTCTTGTCCCGGACGTATCCCCTCATGGGGTTTGTAACTATGCGGTATTACATTGCTCAAAACTGTAAGTTGGCACAGGTGCCCTATATTTGCGCAGTTACTTTCGTTCGCAGGTAAGCGACCGAAGGGAGACTCCGGTAGTCCCTCTATGCGGACGGAAGGAACCGCGTGAAGATGGGGTGTCTGTGACGGCTTACTCCCGGACCGGGTTATGTTTCCTGTCCCCCGGCGGCCGGGTCCGGTTCGATCCGCGGCGCATCATGCCACAGGCCTTCCAGGTCGTAAAATGACCTGGAATCCTTGTAAAAGATGTGGACCACAACGTCGTCGAAGTCAAGGAGCACCCATTCCCCCTCCGCCAGACCCTCGCAGTCGGTGCCGGATATCCGTTTGGAACGCAGCTCGTCGGTAATGACCACGGCCAGTCCCTGCACGTGCCGCGTGGAACGGCCGCTCATGATGACGAAGAAATCGGTGAACGAGGCCATCCCGCGTACGTCAAGGATAACCAGGTCTTCGGCCTTGGTGTCCAGGGCGACCCGGGCGCAGAGTTCGGCCAGTTTACGGCCGCTTTTATCTTGATGTATTTTTTTTATTTTTTTCATGCGGTTTGTTTGCTGTTTTCTTCGACCCGCCCCTGGGTTTGCGGGGCGGAAATTCGAAAGAGAGTTTTCCCTTGGCATCCAGAAGCAGGTAGGCGTCAAAGGGACGTTTTCGTTTGGAAATAAAACCGTTGATCAGCTCTGTCCTGCCCTTTTCCAGCAATTGAATAATATAATCCCGATCAATGTGGCGGCCAAGGATGATTTTGCTGATTCGCAGTCCTTTTTTGCTGTCGCCGTTCAGGGCGGACTCGGACATGAAGGCGACCGGAGTTTCAAAGACCGGTGTCTGGTCGACGGGGGAGATGCCGAGCGGCGTTGTTTTTTTGATTTCCTCGACGTCAAACTGGTTCGCGCTGTCAAAGAGAAATTCCACTTTACCGTCTTTCAGGCGCAGCGAGGCGGGAAAAGGCTTGCCCTGCTTGGAGCGGAAGTCGGCCATGGGCCCGATGGTATTTCCCTGCAGCAGGGCGACGATCTCCTTTTGTTCCATGACCCGGCCGCCGATCACCTTGCGCAGCATGGTTTTTTCATCTTCGGCGATATAGGCGGTGGGCGTCTCAAAATAACGGACCCCGTCAAGCGGTGAAAACGGCGCCTCCTGTTTTTGTCCTTCGTTGTCCTTGAACCCTTTGACCTGGTTGACGATTTTGCTGGTCGTCTGCCGTATTTCGGCCATGAACTGTTCCCTGGTCATGCCGCCCCGCAGGATCTGGTTGAGCTTGTACTCCCACTCGCCGGTGAGCTCCGGGGAGGCCAGGACTTCGATTTTCATGGCCTCCAGCAGGGCAAGAAGTTCAAAGGCCTTGCCGGTTGGCACCAGTTCGCGCTGTTCCCGGACCATGTATTTATCTTTAATCAGTTTTTCGATAATGGCCGCCCGGGTGGACGGGGTGCCGAGGCCGTGTTCCTTCATGGCCTCGGCCAGTTCCTCGTCATCAATCAGTTTGCCGGAGTGCTCCATGGCCGACAACAGGGTGGCCTCGTTGTAACGCGGCGGCGGTTTGGTTTCATATTCCTGCCGGTCGATTTCACGGCACAGGACCTTCGCTTCCGGCGGCAGAGGCTGCAGGGTCTTCTCTTCCTGGTTTTTCCCGTAGATGGCCTTCCAGCCGGGTTCCACCAGGATTTTTCCTTCAGTAAGGAAGGGCTCCTGCTCCACCGTGCTGATCCTCCTGGTGTTGTGGTACACGGCCGGCGGGAAAAAGACGGAAAGAAAGCGCCGGGCGATCATCAGGTAGATTTTAAACTCGGCCTCGCTCAGGTTTTTTGGCAGGTTCGAGGTGGGGATAATGGCAAAATGGTCACTGACCTTGGCATTGTTGAAAATCCGGCCGTCCCGGCGTAGATATTTTTTGTTCAGCGCTTCCTCGGCAAAGCTGCCCAGCTGCCAGCCTTTCTGCCGGGTAACCACCTCGCGCACCGTGGGGAGGTAGTCGCCGGGCAGATGCCGGCTGTCGGTCCGCGGATAGGTAATCAGCTTGTGACGTTCATAAAGGGCCTGGGCGATGCCCAGGGTATTCTTGGCTGAAAAACCGAAGCGGCCGTTGGCCTCGCGCTGCAGGGCGGTCAGGTCAAATAACAACGGGGATCTCTGGGTCGTTTTTTTGCTGGTTTCCTCAACCGTTGCCTCCTTGCCGGTGCAGCGTTCGGAAATCTCTTCGGCCCGGGTACTGTCCCAGATGCGGTTTTGCCGCCCGTGGGGCTTGCTCTTATCCTTCTTGAAATCCCGGTCGATCCAGACCCCTTCGTAGGTGTGGCCGTTACAGGCGAAGGTGGCGTGGAGTTCCCAGTAGGTTACGGGGGTAAAGCTGCGACGTTCATTCTCCCTTTTGACGATCATGGACAGGGTCGGCGTCTGCACCCGGCCGCAAGGGGTTTTCCTGAATCCGCCGAAACGGGAATTGTAGCTGGTCAGGGCGCGGGTGGCGTTGATGCCGATCAACCAGTCTGATTCCGAGCGGCACAGGGCCGTATCCTCCAGCGGCAGCATCTCGCTGTTGTCGCGCAGGTTGGCCAGGCCGTCACGGATGGCCCCCATGGTCATGGACTGCAGCCAGAGCCGCCGGATAGTCTTGCCGGCAACAGAGCCGGTCGAGGCCTGCTTGAGGATGTATTTGAAAATCAGTTCACCTTCACGGCCGGCGTCACAGCCGTTGACAATGACCGATACGTCGCGGCGGCGGATCAATTTGCACAGGGCGTTGTACTGCGATTTTGTTGCCGGCAGGACGGCGAGGGGGAATTCTTCCGGCAGAATGGGCAGGTTCTCCAGGTTCCATTTCTGGAACCGGGGATCGATTTCCTCGGGATAGGCGATGGATACCAGGTGGCCGATGGCATGGGAAACGATGTAGTCATCGTTTTCATAATGGGTTTTCGTCCTGGTGAACTTGCCTGGCAGCGCCTTGACGATATCGGCGGCAACGCTTGGCTTCTCGGCTATAATTAATGTTTTTCCCATATAATAAGTAAGGTCGAAGGTGAAAGAATCAGTTGTTTAAGGTGTTGAGAAACCTGAATCCGTAAGCGTTCGAGAGCGGTGCAGCTGCAGATAGCGAGCCTGCGAGACCTTCGAGGCGGCAACGATGTTGATTATCCTGGTGCGATATCAACTTTGTTGCCAACGCAGCAGATGTGCCGTTATCGGGCGGACCGCAGGGCGGCGCGCTGAAGACCGGCCAATACGTTTATTTAGCAAAAATGCAATAAATTCCAGATATTGCATGAATGATCACCTCAGGCCGTCACGGATTCAGGAGAAAATTAATCAGCGCCTTATGCCAGGTATCCGGTGCGTGCAGGTAGCAGGGATGCGGCGCCCCGGCAAGGAGAATGCCAACAACAAATAAGCGACATCCGCACCTTTGTCAACGGTGTGACGAAAAAACAGGGTTCCGGCAGAGAAATAACCCCCCGTGGATTTTTTCAGAGTTGGCGTTGAATCTGACAATATTGTGTTGTTAGAGAAAAACGGGAAACTTCAGATTTGCAACAGCAACAGTTTCAGGGAGAGAGACGGCTGTATTATGCCGTTTGTCGGTAACCGTCGGGATTCTGCGACTGCCAGCGCCAGGTGTCGTTGCACATCTCGTCAATACCACGCCGGGCCTTCCAGCCCAGTTCCGTCTCGGCCAGTGACGGGTCGGCGTAGCACCGGGCGATATCGCCGGGCCGGCGGCCGGTAATTTTATACTTGATCTCCCGGCCGCTGGCCCGGGCAAAGGCCCGGACCATGTCAAGGACACTGTAACCCCTGCCGGTGCCGAGGTTGTAGGTCACCACGCCGGGGTTGGTGTTCAGTTTCTCCAGGGCGCCCAGGTGGCCGAGAGCCAGGTCGACGACATGGATGTAATCACGGACGCCGGTGCCGTCCGGGGTAGGGTAGTCGTTGCCGAAGACCGACAGCTCCGGCAGCTTGCCGACCGCCACCTGCGAAATATAGGGCAGCAGGTTGTTGGGAATATCGTTCGGGTCCTCACCGATCCGGCCGCTCTCATGGGCGCCTACCGGGTTGAAGTAGCGCAGCAGCGCCACGTTCCATTCCCTGTCGGACACGTTCAGGTCGCGCAGTATATCTTCGGTCATCAGCTTGGTCCGGCCGTAGGGGTTGGTGCAGGAGAGGGGGAAGTCTTCCTTGATGGGCACGCTCGCCGGATTGCCGTACACGGTGGCCGATGAGCTGAAGACGATGTTTTTGACCCCTCTGTCCTGCATGACCCGGCAGAGATTCATGGTGCCGCCGAGGTTGTTCCGGTAGTAGAGCAGGGGCAGGTCCACGGATTCGCCCACCGCCTTGAGTCCGGCGAAATGGATTACGGCCCGGGCATCGCCGCACAGGCCGAAGACTCGGTCCACGGCCTTGATATCCAGCAGGTCGGCTTTAAAAAACTCCAGGGGTTTGCCGGTGAGATCCCGCACCCGCCGGAGGGCCTCTTCGCTGGAGTTGCTCAGGTTGTCGATGACCGTGACCCGGTGCCCGGCGTTGAGCAGTTCCAGACAGGTATGACTGCCGATATAACCGGCGCCGCCGGTAATTATGATATGCATTTTTTATCCTGGATAATCGTGGCGAGAGCGTTTGATGGTTATTCTCTTGTATACCATGAAAACCTGATCGACTTCAAAATGATTCTTTGCTATGATCAAAAATTACCGGCAGGGGGATGCCGGACAATCTATGCAAGATGAGGTGAATAATCATGCCGTATGTGAATATCCGGGTGGCCGGGAAACTCAGCCGCCGGCAGAAAAAGAATATCGCCCGGGGGGTTACGGAGGTGATTGCCAGGGAAACAGACAAACCGGAAAGTTCGATTCTCATTTTTATTGACGAAGAGAGCCGGGAGAATGTTGCCAGCGGCGGTATTCTGCTTGACGGGAAATAAGCACCTCCATGGATGAACGACAGGCGGCGGCGCGCCTTGAGGAGCTGCGGCAACAGATCAGCATTCACGATCGGCGCTATTACGTCCTTGATGATCCGGTTATCTCGGATGCCGAATATGACCGGTTGTTTCGCGAATTACTTGAGCTTGAAGAGCAATATCCGCAGTTGGTCACGCCCGACTCGCCGAGCCGGCGGGTGGGCGGTGCTCCGCTTTCCCGTTTTGAGGAGGTGGAGCATCCTTTCCCCATGCTCAGCCTGGACAATGTCTTTGATGAGAGCGAATTCGCCGGGTTTGACCAGCGGGTCCGGCGTTTTTTGCAGTTTGACGGGGAGTTGGTCTATGTGGCGGAGCCGAAACTGGATGGCCTGGCCGTGGAACTTGTGTATGACGAGGGGATCTTTGTTCTCGGTTCGACCCGGGGCAACGGCCTGGTCGGTGAAAATATCACCGCCCAGTTACAGACCGTGCAGACCATCCCCCTGCGGTTGCGCGGGACAGGCGGTCAAGACCTGCCCCGGCGGCTGGTGGTCCGGGGAGAAGTCTATCTGCCCCGGGCCGGTTTTGAAGAATTGAACCGGCAGCGCCTGGCCGCGGGGGAGCCGCCGTTCGCCAATCCCCGCAATGCGGCGGCCGGCTCTTTGCGGCAGCTTGACCCCGGCATCACCGCCCGGCGGCCGCTGGCCTTTTTCGTCTATGCGGTTGCCGATGTGGCGGTGACCCCCTGTGGATGCCAGCAGGAACTGCTGGAGTATCTCGCCGGACTCGGCTTCATGGTCAACCCGCTGATCAGGCGCTGTACCACCACCGAGCAGGTGATTGCCCGGTATCAGCGGCTGCTGGACATCCGCCTGACCCTTGACTACGAGATTGACGGCATGGTCGTCAAGGTGGATTCCTTTGCCCTGCAGAACCGGTTGGGGAATACGACCCGGGCGCCCCGCTGGGCCGTGGCCTGGAAGTTTCCCGCCACCCGGGCGACAACGACGATCCGGGCCGTGGAATTCCAGGTCGGCCGGACCGGCGCCGTAACCCCGGTTGCCATCCTGGAACCGGTGTCGGTCGGCGGGGTGATCGTGAGGCGGGCAACCCTGCACAACCAGGACGAGATCGTGCGCAAGGATCTGCGGATCGGCGACCAGGTGCTGGTCCAGCGGGCCGGTGATGTCATTCCCGAGGTGATCAAGCCGATCAAGGATCTGCGAACGGGCCGGGAACAGCCCATTGTCTGGCCGGAAAACTGTCCTGAATGCGGCCACCGGCTGATTCGTCCCGATAACGGGGCGGTGAGCCGCTGCGTTAATCCCCACTGTCCGGCCCAGCGTCTGCGGAGCCTGATCTACTTTGCCGGGAAAGACGGTCTGGATATCGAGGGGCTGGGCAAAAAAAACATGGAACAGCTGGTGGCGGCCGGCCTGGTCCGTGATATCCCGGATATTTTCCGCCTGCGGGCCGTTGATCTTGCCCGGCTTGAGGGCTGGGGAGAAAAGTCGGCGGAAAACCTCGTCAGTTCCATCAAGGCCGCCTCCCGGACGACCCTGGCCCGTTTTCTCGGCGCCCTGGGCATCCGTTATGTCGGCGAAGTGACCGCCGGCCTGCTGGCCCGGCATTTCGGCTCCCTGGACAGGTTGATGGCCGCCGGGAAAGAAGACCTGCTGGAGGTCGAGGGGATCGGCGAGCAGGCGGCGGCCAGCCTGGTGGATTATTTTTCCGATCCGGCCGTCCGGCAGATGATTGAGAGTCTGCTGGAGGCGGACATTGTGATTATGCCGAAGAAGAACGGAGAGCAACCCCTTGATAACCGGGTTTTTCTTTTCACCGGCAGCCTGGAGTCCATGTCGAGAAACGAGGCCAAACAGCGGGTCAAGGCGTTGGGCGGCCAGGTTGTCTCGGCGGTCAGCCGCCGGGTGACCGACGTGGTCGCCGGGGCCAAGCCGGGCAGCAAACTGAGAAAGGCCGAGGAAATGGGGCTCCGGATAATTTCCGAGGCGGAACTGCAGCGGTTGCTGGGGAGGGCGCAGGGATCATGACACCGCTTAAACGTATACATGCCATCGTTCATGGCCAGGTCCAGGGTGTATTTTTTCGTGATTATACGCAGCGCCGGGCCCGGCATCTCGGTCTCGGCGGTTGGGTGCGTAACCTCCCGGACCAGACGGTTGAGACCGTTTTCGAGGGCGAGGCGGACAAGGTCGAGGCCATGCTGGCCTGGCTCCATGAAGGTTCTCCGCATTCCCGGGTCAGTGCGGTTGATGCGGTCGAAGAAGAACCGATCGGCGAGAATGAAGGTTTTTTTGTCCTCTATTGAACCTTAATCCGTGAGCGTTCGATAATGGCGCAGCAGCTGCGCCGTTATCGGCCGGACCGCAGGGGGCGGCGCGGTGAAGAATTTAAAATGCATTTATTCGCCAATAATACAATGAATTCCGCATGTTGCCTGGAAGGTTACCTCAAGCCGTCACGGATTCATGGCTATGTTCAGAATGACGGCGGCAGCTTGGCGCCCCTGGCAGGCAAGGGTGATGTCCCGGGCCGGGGCCGGCTGTTTCGCGGCCGGGGTAACGCTGATACTGGCTTCTCTCGTCAACCCCTCGGCGACATGGTTTGGTGAGCGTGGAACCCCGGATTATCCATGACAACAAGACGCTCTTCGAGTCTTTCGAGGAACTGAGCGCCGGCGACATCGTTGTCGGCCGGGTGCGGCTCAGGCCGGGGGAGGAACACCTGTTACTCGACCTGGTGGCCCGGGGCGTAGTCTTGTTTCCTGCCGCGACCGCTCAACTCTGCAGCCGTTCCAAGGTATTTCAGGCCCGGCTGCTTGGCCGCTTCATGATCCCGGGCACGGCGCCGGTTTATGACATGCACGACATGATGCGCCTGGTCTCTGAATATGGCCAACAGGGAGTGGAACGGGTTGTCTGCAAACTTGACCGCGCCAATGGCGGCCTGGGGGTTCTGCTGTATTCATCCATAGAAGAGGTGTACAGCCAGGCGGTTCTGGGCGTGCTGCGCTTTCCCTTTGTGGCCCAGCCGTTTCAGGAGGAGTGCCGCGATGTCCGGGTCGTCATGCTGGGTGACACCGTGGACGCGTACCAGCGATATAATCCGCACAACTTTCGCCATAATCTGCATTGCGGCGGCACCGGGTCGCCCTGGGTTTTGAGTGCGGAACAGGCCGGATTCTGCCAGAAGGTCATGGCGCGGGCCGGTTTCCCCTATGCCCATATTGATTTGCTGCTGTCGCCGGCCGGCGATTTTCGGCTTACGGAAATAAATCTGCGCGGCGGCCTGCGCGGCGCCCGGATCTGCCAGGATGATTATGACCGCGCGGTGGAGAAGATTCATGCCGCACTCGTTGCCGGGCAGTTACAGCGGCATGGCCGGCAGGGTGCAATATAGCGTTGCCGCACGAATAAAACAGGGGAAGAGCCCGGCTGATCGGTGATCAAGACGATGGTTGCTTATTTTGCGCAAACCTTACTCCGGATATTGGGTCCGGCAAAAAAAAAGGGGAAGGTTGCAGGCAACCTTCCCCGTAAACTTCAAAATGCACTGCTACTGATTAGACACAACCAGTCGGTTTAGGCAGGCCGGCCATCTTACATGCTCCCTTGCCGGGTCCGCTGGGGAACAGCTCGTAGATACGTTTCAGGGGAAAACCTGTGGTTTTGGAAAGAATACGTACCATCGGGGCAATGCCGTTCTTCTTGTAATACTCCTGGAGAGCATCGATGACTTTCTGGTGTTCGTCGGTCAATTCACTGATTCCTTCGGCGCTTTTGACGTAATCGACCCAGCCTTCATCCCACTCATCCATACCATTGGCGAGAAATCCGTCTTCATCAACATTATAGGTTTTACCGTTGTGTTCGATAACTGCTGCCATGTTTTCCTCCTTGGTGCAAAGTCATTATTGATTTGATCATTTTTCCCCGATACACAGAGTGTGAAATATTTACTATAGCACAACTCCTTTGTCAAGTATATAGCCTGTTTTTTTTAATATGAATGGTCAATCATTCATGCTCCAGGGAGGCCTTGAATTTTTCGCTGGTAAGTTGATCCGATTTTAGGGTAATAATAGCCATCATTTTTTAATTTTCGTACCACTCATACGTATTTGCCTTTTGTTTATTATCTAAGGAGCAGACAGATTATGCTGAATATGCTACGGAAACAGGCCCAGTCCACGGTGATCCAGATTATGGTACTGGCCATTATCGTTGTCTTCGTCTTTTGGGGAGTCGGCACAAATTTTATGAACAAACGCAACTCTGTTGCCGTGGTGAATGGGGAGAATATCTCGCTCCGGGATTTTCAGAGCAGCTATGATCGGGTACTGGATAATTATCGCCAGCAATTCGGCGGCTCAATCCCCCGGGCCATTCTTAAAAAACTGGACTTGAAACGGCAGGTTCTGGGTCAGCTCATCAGGGATGAGCTGCTGCGGCAGGGCGGCCGTGCTATGGGTATCCCCGTCAGCAAGCTGGCCATCCAGCTGAAAATTAAGAATATGGATGTTTTTAAGCAAAACGGCCACTTTGACATAAAGCGCTACCGGTCAGTGCTGTCCCAGAACAAAATGACCCCGGCCTCGTTTGAAGCGGGACTGCGGCATGACCTGCTGGTCCAGCGGGTCAGCGACAGTATTCGCGGGTTCGCCCTGGTCGACGACAGCGAGGTGCAGAATCGGCTTGATTATGCCAACGAGGAAGTGAAGCTGGCCTATGTTGTTATGAAGGGAGATGATTTTCGGGACAAGGTTGAAGTGAAAGATAAGGATCTCACGGCCTGGTACCAAAAGCACCGGGATAATTATCGCTCCGAACCGAAGATCCGGCTCAAGTATCTCTATTTTGATGTTGATCGGTATATGGACAGGATCAAGCTCGCCGACGGTGCGGTCAAGGCGCAGTACGAGGCGGAGAAGGCAAAATTCAGAGTACCGGAACAGCGTCATGCCCTCCATATCTTTTTCAAGGTGTCCAAGAAGGACGATAACCAGGTGCGCGAGGCCGAGAAGAAGAAAGCGGAAGCGGTTTTGAAACTGGTCCGGGGCGGGATGGACTTTGCCGCGGCGGCCAGAAAATATTCCGAGGGCCCCACTGCCGCAAGCGGCGGCGACCTCGGCTTTTTCAGCCGCGGCCGGATGGTCAAGTCTTTTGATGATGTGGTTTTCAGCCTCAAGCCTGGCGAAATAAGCGGGGTCGTCGAGTCACCATTTGGCTATCATATCATCAAACTGGTAGCGGTGCGGCCGGCTTTCACCCGTTCCTTCGATCAGGTCAAGGGCGAAATAGCGGCCGCCATGAAACGGCGGCTGGCGAAAGCGCAGGCGTTTAAACGCGCCTCCACTGCCTATGAAGACATTATCCGTTCAGGCAGTCTCAAAAAGTACAGTCAGAACAACAAGAGCGAGAAGGTCATCGAAACGGGTTATTTCAGCCGCAGTGCGCCGCCGAAAACAATTGTCGCCGACCCGAAGTTTCTGCAGGAGGCCTTTCGCCTGAAAAAGGGAGAACTCAGTTCCCTGGTCGAGACCGGCAAGGGCTATGCTATCCTGTTTGTCGATGATATCCGGGAGCCGGTGGTCCCCGCTCTGAAGGACATCCGCGACCGGGTGGTGGCGGATTACCGGAAGGCAAAGGGGGTCGAGCTGGCCCGGCAGGCGGCGGAGTCCCTCCTGAAGGCGGCCCGCGAGAAGAAAGGACTTGCCGCCGTGGTGAGCGGCACCGCCCGGCTGCAAGAGTCGGGTTATCTGAAACGTTCCGCCGCGGGAGCCGGCATTCCGCGCCAGGTGGTTGTTCAGGCCTTTGCCCTGTCGTTGAAAAATCCTCTGCCCAGGGAGCCGGTGGCTGTCGGCAACGAATTTTATGTTTTTCAACTGCAGGAGAGACGGGAGGGGGCGGAGAAAATCAACGAAGCCCAGCGTCAGCAGTTGAAAGCCCAGCTTCTGGCCTCGGCCCAGAGCCGGTTGCTCAGGGATTGGCTTGTGTATATGCAGAGCAAATCCAAAATCTGGACCAATAAGCAGATCTTGCAATAGCGGCTTAAAGCCACCGGCGTCCGGCCCTGTTCTCTGCCCCGCGTGAACAGGGCCGGACGCCCCTCCAGAGTCAGCCATCCTCCAGCTACGCGTCCGCCCGACCCCGGCCTTCATTCCGGCTCCCTGACTGTTACTTTTTTGTTAAATAAAAAGACGATCCGTGGTAATGTGTTACGATTGTTTTTTTTGGTTATTACTCTCCCGGATAATTCATGATCTCAGAAAAAGAAGACCACCATAACGATATTACCGCCTATGATACCCTTACGTCCTTTGAACGTCATCTCCTGCAACTGATCTCCGTTATCTACGAACCTGTTTCAGTTTCTTTCCTGTTCAATTGCCTGACTAGGGCCGATGCCCCGTTCCCGGATGAACCCCGGCCGTCTAAAGATAAATTCCGGTTGATTATCTCCCGCCTGCACGCTGCCGGTTTATTGATTGACGGAAATCGCTGTCCTGCACATCTGGCGGAACGGTTGACCAGAAAGGCCGTGGAAAACGGCCTGTTTGGCGAGCTGGCCGAGTTCGTCGAGCGGGAGGCCTCGGTTTCCTATATGTACGGCAAGCTGGCGACCCGCTGCTGGCGGGCCATGCGGCAGTTCCGTATCGGTGTTTACAGTGGGGATTTTGATAAAATCGACCAGGCCCTTGCTTTCATTAATGAGCAGTGCACGGAACTGGCGGGCAAGGAGCCGCCGGTGGTTCTCGTCGCCGCCAGGGACTTTGATGCCAAATGGTTCGGCGGTCTGCCGCGGTCCATGCAGTTTTTTCTTCTGAATCAAATCTGTCGTTACAGTGTTGAGCATCTGCAACATTACGGCCCGGTGCTTGAATATCTTGAAAAAGAATCGGCCATGGCCCATGCCCCTGACGAACTGGTGCCGTTCCATCGTCTGCTGGCCACGTATCTTCTCATGCAGGGACGTTTTGTCGATCTGCAGAAATTATTGCAGGACCATGATGCCTCGTTCGAGGGCGCGGGTTTCCCGGGCACGCTTGCTTTCCTTCTCGGTGATACCGATAAGGCCATTGCCCTGTACGAGCAGGACCTGAAGCTGCAACAGGAATATTCCGGCCGCCAGAACAATTTTTTCTTCGGCCTGCCGGGGCTGTTCTTCCTGCTGGCCCTGCTTGACCGGAACCAGGAGGGAGACCGGGCCGCCATCCGGCACCATATCGCGACCGTGATGGATTTGTTCCGGGGCTGTCCCGAGGAGACCTCGTTTCGTTTTATCGATGCGGTCGTCCGCTCGGCCGGCAGTGACATGCCCGACATGATGGTGCTCACCGAACAACTGAAAGCCGAAAATCGCTTTCCGACCACGCTGTTTGCCGTCTTGTCGCTTTACTGGATCGGGGTCGAGATCCCGGATGATTTTCAGGAGTCGCTCGTTGCCCTCTATCAAGAGGGGCTGGCCAATGATTTCTTGTGGCCGGCCATGGAGGCGGGCCGGCTGCTGGGCGAACTGGGGGACGGGAATGCGAAATATGGCGAGGCGGCGGAGGAGTTGCGCCGTGATCTTGGCTGCCGGACCATTGTCAATATCATCGAACCGCAGGGTTCGTGGAAACACAGTCTGCAGGAGCTGATCAGTATTACCAGCCGAGTCCGCGAATCGGAACAGACCACCAGGCTTGTCTGGCTGGTGGATTACCGGGACGGCGTTCTGCAGATTACCCCGAAGGAGCAGATGAAGAAGGCCGGCGGCGGCTGGAGCAAGGGCCGGTCTATTGCGCTGAGCCGCCTGGCCGCCCCCGGGGAGCTGGATTTCCTGACCGCGCAGGATCAACGCATCTGTGCCGCCCTGTGGCTGAACAGCGAGGTGGCGACGAAGGTCAGCGGTTATTGCTTTGATCTGGATGTCGCCTTGCCCGCCATGGTCGGCCATCCCTTTATTTTCCTCGAAAAATCGGTCTATACCCCGGTTGAATTGCTGGCCGGTGAGCCCGAGCTGCTGGTGGAGCAGCAGGGCAGCTTTCTTTTTATTCGTTTTACCCAGGATATAGGCGAGGGCAAGGTCGCCGTCTGGCAGGAAACCCCGACCCGTTTCCGGATTATTCTCGTTAATGATAATCATCGCCGGGTGGCGGGAATTACGGGGCGCGACGGTCTGCGGGTCCCCATGAGCGCCAGCCGGCAGGTCCTGGATGCCATCGGCAACATCGCCTCGTTCATGACCGTGCATTCATCCATCGGCATTGATTTGAAAAGCCAGCGGGCCGAGGTCGTCGAGGCCGATTCGACCATCCATGTCCACCTGATCCCCTATGGCACCGGTTTTCGCCTGGAGATGTTTGTTCAGCCTTTTTCCCGGGTCGGGCCATATTTAAAACCAGGCGTGGGCGTGGCCAATCTCATGGCCGAGGTCAACGGCCGCCGGAAGAAAACGCGGCGTAACCTCAAGCTGGAGGAAGAAAAGGCCAGGGAAGTCGAGGAAAGCTGCCCGATCCTTGATCTGGCCATTGACATGGAGGAGGAAAACGACCGGGAATGGCACCTGATCGACCCGGAAGAATGCCTCCAGATCCTGCTGGAGCTTGATGAAATCCGTGACCAGGTTATCCTGGAATGGCCGGAAGGAGAAAAACTGGCTGTCTATCGCCAGGCCGGGGTCAACCAGCTGAACCTGAACATCCGCACCAGCCAGCAGGACTGGTTTGCCCTGAGCGGCAGGCTGGAGATCGACCAGGACGAGGTCATCGAACTCAAAGCGCTCCTTGAAAAGGTGCGGGCGGCGCACAGTCGTTTCATCCCCATGGGCGACGGCCAGTTCCTGGCCCTGACCCAGGAGTTTCGCAAACGCCTTGATGAACTGATCCTGGTGGCCGACAGCGAGGCGGCTGACAGCGGTGACGAGGTGTTTGTTCATCCCCTGGCCGCCCTGGCGCTTGACGATTTGACCTCTAAGGCGAAGACCACGGTCGACGAGGGCTGGCGGCAACAACTGCAGTCCATCAAGGAAACCCAGGAAATGGTGCCGGAGGTGCCATCGACCCTGCAGGCGGAACTGCGGGACTATCAGGCCGATGGCTTTGTCTGGATGACCAGATTGGCGCATCTCGGGCTCGGCGCCTGCCTGGCCGATGATATGGGGCTGGGCAAGACCTTGCAGACCCTGGCGGTTATCCTCCACCTGACTCACAAGGGTCCTTCCCTGGTGGTGGCGCCGACTTCGGTCTGCATGAACTGGGAACACGAGATCAACCGTTTTGCGCCGACACTCAGAATTCATTCCCTGAGCGGCGCCGATCGGCGGAATATGGTCAAGGGCCTGGGCAAGTTTGATGTCCTGATTACCAGCTACACCCTGTTGCAGCAGGAGGTCGAATTGCTGGAGTCGGTCCCCTGGCAAATCGTCGTTCTGGACGAAGGGCAGTCGATCAAAAACTCCGCGACCAAGCGTTCAAAGGCGGCCATGAGGATCAAGGGAAAATTTTGCCTGATTACCACCGGCACGCCGATTGAAAACCATCTCGGGGAACTCTGGAACCTGTTCCGGTTTATCAATCCCGGCCTGCTCGGATCGTATAAACAGTTTAACGCCCGCTTCGGTATTCCCATCGAAAAACATCATGACCGGGACGCCCGGATGAAGCTGAAGAAAATCATCCGGCCCTTTATGCTGCGCCGGATCAAGTCCCAGGTGCTCGACGAATTGCCGCCGCGCACCGAGGTGACCCTGCGGGTGGAGATGAGCCGGGAAGAAATTCATTTCTACGAGGCCATCAGGCGGCAGGCCCTGGAAAATATTGAAGGCAGCTCGGAGAAGTCCGGCCGGCACCTGCAGATATTGGCCGAGATCATGCGTTTGCGCCGGGCCTGCTGCAATCCCCGGCTGATCATGCCGGAAACCAAGATCCCCTCGAAAAAACTGGAAGTTTTCGCCGAACTCGTGGATGAACTGCTCGGCGGCCGGCATAAGGCCCTCGTGTTCAGTCAGTTTACCGGCCACCTGGCCCTGATCCGTGAATACCTTGACAACAAGGGGATTGTCTACAAGTATCTTGACGGGACCACGCCGACCAGGGAGCGGCAGCAACAGGTCGAGTCCTTCCAGGACGGCGAGGGCGATCTCTTTCTGATCAGTCTCAAGGCCGGCGGGCTGGGGTTGAACCTGACCGCTGCCGACTATGTGATTCATATGGACCCCTGGTGGAACCCGGCGGTGGAGGACCAGGCTGCGGACCGGGCTCACCGGATCGGCCAGAAACGGCCGGTCACCGTGTACCGGCTGGTTACGGCCAATACCATTGAAGATAAAATCGTCCGCCTGCACCAGGAAAAACGGGACCTTGCCAATTCGCTGCTTGAGGGGGCCGATGTCAGCGCCCGGATCAGCGCCGCCGAATTGCTGGAGTTGATCAGGGAGAGCTAAGATGATTATTCGGACAGTACATGTTGATACCGAGGCAGGGAAGGAACTGGTCAGGACCCTGCGCAACAGGTTCAGTTTCGCTGATAACGACTGCCGTAACGCGGTGTCGGAGATCCTGGACCGGGTGCGGCAGGAAGGTGACGCGGCCGTTGCCGCCTATGGCGCCCGGTTCGATGCGCCCGGAATGACGGTTGAAAAACTGCGGGTCACGGAAGATGAATTCGCCCGGGCCGAGGCCGGGGCGGATGACGACTTCCGCCGGACCCTGAGTTTCGCGGCCGGGCGGATCCGCGCCTTCCATGAGCGGGAGATGGAGGATTCCTGGCTGTTGACCCGTGACGACGGCACCGTGACCGGGCGGCTGGTGCGGCCCGTGGATTCGGCCGGACTCTATGTGCCCGGAGGGCAGGGCGGTTCGACTCCCCTGGTCTCTTCGGTCCTGATGAACGGGATTCCCGCCGCCATTGCCGGGGTCGGCCGCCGGGTCATGGCGACCCCGCCCAACCGGCAAGGCGAGATCAGCCCGGCCCTGTTGCTGGCGGCCCGGGAGGTCGGCATTACCGAGGTCTACAAGGCCGGGTCGGCCTGGGCCATCGGGGCCTTCGCCTTTGGCACCGAGTCCATCCCCGGGGTCGATGTCATTGTCGGCCCGGGCAATCAGTTTGTCACCGAGGCCAAGCGGCAGGTCATGGGCCGGGTGCGCATCGACATGATCGCCGGGCCCAGCGAGGTCCTGATTGTCGCCGATGAAGAGGCCGACCCGGCCTTTGTCGCCGCCGACATGCTGGCCCAGGCCGAGCACGATCCCCAGGCCCTGGCCCTGCTGGTGACCACGAGTGAGGCCCTGGCGGCGCAGACCGTGGTCGAGCTGGAGGACCAGGTCGCAAAGCTCGACCGCCGGGACATTGCCCGGACTTCCCTGGAGAAGAGAGGGGCGGTCCTTATTGTTGACGGCGTCGAACAGGCGATAGAGCTGGCCAACAGGATTGCCATCGAGCACCTGGAACTGCAGGTTCGGGAGCCCTGGCAATGGCTGGCCCGCGTTCGCCATGCCGGCGCCATTTTCCTCGGCCCCTATACCCCGGAGGCGGCCGGTGATTATGTGGCCGGTCCCAACCATGTGCTGCCGACCATGGGGACGGCCCGCATTTCATCGGCCCTGGGCGTGGAGACCTTTCTCAAAAAGAGCTCGATCATTTCCTATTCGCGCCAGGCCCTCGAAAATGATGCGGAGCATATTCAGCGCCTGGCCGCCCTTGAAGGGTTGAGCGCCCATGGCAGGTCGGTCGCCGTCCGGGTCGAGAAGGGCCGGGAGTGAGCTGTTATGGGGCCGGAAAACTCGGCAGCGGCAGAGCTTCTCGGGCAGGGACTGGAGCAGCTCGGGATCGGGCTTGACGAACATGCCTGCCGCCGCCTGTTACGTTACTGCGAAGAACTGCAAAAGTGGAACCGGAAAATTAATCTCATTGCCCGGAATACGTCGCTGCCGGACATTATTGAAAAGCACTTCCTTGATTCCCTGACCCTGCTGCCGGTACTCAGCGAGATGGCCCCCGGCCCCGGTCCGCTTCTCGATGTCGGCAGCGGCGCCGGTTTTCCCGGCCTGGTGGTTAAAATCGCCCATCCTGCCCGCCCGGTCCTTCTGCTGGAGCCGCGTCAGCGCCGCAGTGTCTTTCTCCGCCACATCATCCGCACCCTGTCCCTGGAAGGAATCGAGGTCTCGACCGCCCGGGTCGAAGACGACGAGCCCCGGCCGGGTTTTGAGAATTTTGCAGTCATAACCGGCCGCGCGGTTGCCGATGTGGCCAGGTTCCTGGAAATGGTCGGTCCCCGTGCCGGTCCAGCAACCATTATTGCCTGCATGCAGGGGCCGGCCGGAAAACAGGACTGGCGGCAGGGTTCACGGGCGGGCAACCTGCGTTGTCTCGGCTGGCGCGAGACCGTCCTGCCCTTTTCCGGAGCCCGGCGGTTTATCCTGCTTTTTCAAACGATCCAGTGAAATGTCATGCCCGGCAGGGGGCACCGGGAATCCAGTTGCGAAGGCCGGTGAAATGACGGCGCAAGGTTACGCACGGTTGGTCCGGTGTTCATGCAGCCGGGCGAGATCGGCGTCGGTCCAGGAAAAGTCGCCGGCAATGGGATCGCGCTGTAGGAATTCGTCCAGGGCGATCCGCACCCGGAGAAGAGGATCGACGAAATCGGCGTGGATTTCCTGTTGCTTCCGGGCGGCGGTGAGAAAATCGATCCGCGACTGCATCCGGCTGACAAAGCGGTCTACGTAGGCAGGGTCGGAAATTTTCGGCACGAACCGGCGGTCGTAGCCGCCGCCGAAGGAGCCCTTGCGGGGCAGGGAAACCATTTTGCCGGGGATGATCCGCCAGGGAGTAAACTCAAGTTCGCCGCCGGTCAGGGTCGGCAGGATCCGGTCCCGGCTCAAGGTCAGGGAGATATCCTCGCCCAGGAAATCGCCGGTGTTCAGGATCACGGTCTGCGGCCGAAACAGTTCCAGGAAGAGCTGGAACATGCGGCATTCGGTATTCAACCGCCAGGCCCGGAAGGGCTGGGCAAAGGGCTCGATCACCAGTTTGAACTGATCGGCCAGGTTTTTCAGGCTTTCGGCCAGGGAGCGCTTGGTCATCAGGCTGGCGCCGAAGGCGACGAACAGGGCCGGGTCGTTGATCAGCGAGACCGGCGGCAGGGTATCGTCCTTCATTACCAGGCTGACGATGTCCACCTTGTCGTAGCCGTTCACCGAGTTGGCCGGCCGTTCCTGGATCACCCGGCCGTTGGCCACCAGCCGGTCGCCGGGCACCACGTCGAGGCCGCGGCCGGTTTCCACCAACCCCATGTTGTAGAAGACCAGGCCCCGCTCCGTGGTCTCGTCGCCCAGCTCGTCGCCGTCGGTCTTGTTGAAGAAGGTAGGTTCGAGAACAATCACCCGGCCTGTGACCATGCTGACCACGAAGGCATCGTCATGGGCTATGGATTCGGCGTGCCGGGACAGCGAACTCTTGCCGCTGCCGGACAGGGCGATGATGATCACCGTTTTGCCGTTGATGACGCAGATCGCGCCGTGGATGGGGAGGAAGCGGCGGAGCTCGGTGCCGGGCACCCGTTCGTGGATGGCGGCGTGCCAGATCAGGGTCAGAAAGCCCTTCTTGATTTCGCCGAAATAGGGCAGGCCGAGCACGAAGATGGTCTTGTCCTCCCGGTCGATGATCACCAGGCCGTGGGGATACTCGGAATGGCGCCAGTCGGGGTCGTAGACCATCAGCAGGTCGGGGCAGCCCAGGGGCTCGCTCGCCTGGTAAAAGGCCTCGTGGTCCGGGGTAACAAGGGCCTGGAAGTTGAGGAGAAAGGAGAGGGCGGCCAGCGGGTAATTCCGGTTGCCGACGAAATGCAGACCCACGCAGAATTCCGGATCGAGGCCCGAATAGGCCCGGCAGGAAAACGATCCCCCGGCCTGCAGGCCGAGGGCCGCCTCCCGGGCCAGGCCGGCCAGACGTTTTTGCTCTTCGGCATCCGCTTCATGCCAGAAATGCCGCGCCTTGGTGGTTCGGCCCACCGGATTGCCGTGATTCCAGAGCAGTTGTTTGGCGTCCGGTGGCAGGCCGAAGACGGCGGGGTTTTTCACCGGCCGCCAGAGCTGCGTGACGTTGGGCTGGGCCAGGGCCAGGTCGTACAGCCGCCGGGGTTCGTTGATCGTCTCGTTGTTCGCTGCAAGCGTGAGCTTGGCCGCCAGACGCAGCGGCCCGGCGAAATCGAGTTCCTCCTGCTCAAAACCGATGGTGGTCATATAGTTCCTCTTCCTTGCCGATGCGGGGAAACGCCCCCTCTTCCATGATAACTTTTTTGCAGGTTCTATAAGGTGACTATAATACCCCTTCTCTCGGTAAACAACCTGCCTTTGTTTCTCCTGTGCCGCCGATTTATTGTTTTTTGGTAACTATTTGTCTGCACTCCATCTTCGGGCGATCAGGCCGCCTCACACAGCCATACTATAGATTCGTTGCCGGACCCGGGAAGGGTCCGTGGCCGCTCCTTCACCCCCCGGCCCGCTTCGATATTTCATGAAGAATTCGACCCAACTCATCGATATTATAGGGTTTGACAGCCACGGCAGTGAAGCCGTACTCTCTGAAGTCGGCCATGATCGGGCTGCTGGAATAGCCGCTTGAGACAATGGCTTTAACCTCGGGGTCGATTTTCCGCAGTTCTTTAATGGTTTCCTCTCCTCCCATGCCGCCGGGGACGGTCAGGTCAAGAATGACGTAGTCAAAGGGGTGCCGGTCTCTCATTGCTTCCTGGTAGAGACGGACCGCCTCCTGTCCGTCCCCGGCGAAAGCGACCGCATAACCGAGTTCGGTGAGCATCATGCCGGCGACCTCGCGCACATCCTGGTCGTCATCCATGACCAGGATATTACCGCTTCCTTTATGAATGGCCTTGTGCGCATGGTTTGCAGCAGCTGTCTGTTGGGCCGAGGCTGGCAGATACATGGTAAAGGTCGTGCCGATATTTTTCCGGGAAGATACTTTAATAGCGCCGCCATGGCGGTTGACTATGGAATAAACGGTTGCCAGTCCCAGGCCGCTGCCGGCCTCCTTGGTGGTAAAGTAGGGGTCAAAAATCAGGGGCAGGTGCTTCTCGTCAATGCCGACGCCCTTATCCCGAATGGCCACCTTCACATAGTCGCCCGGGGGCAGGGAGACGATATTATGCGGCCGGAGCGTACAGTTTTCCGCGGCGATGGTGATTGTCCCGCCCGTGGGCATGGCCTGGTCGGCATTGATGATCAGGTTGTTGACCGCCTGACTGATCTGGCCGCCGTCCGCCTCGATATACCGGAGATTCGGCTTGATCTTAAACTGATATTCGGTGTTGGAGCCGCGCAGGGCAAAGATGACGGATTCCCTGAGCAGTTTTTCGATCGAAATGATTTTTTTGACGGGCGCCCCGCCTTTGGCAAAGGTGAGAAGCTGCTGGGTCAGCCCCTTGGCTTTCATGACGGCTTTTTCAGCCTTGATCAGCCGTTCATCAACGGCCGAGCCCGAACCAGCAGTTATCCGGGCCAGTGAAATGTTGCCGAGGATAGCGGCCAGCAGGTTGTTGAAATCATGGGCGATCCCGCCGGCCAGCAGGCCGATCGACTTCAGCTTGTCCAGCTTGGTTATCTCGGATTCCATTTTTCTTTTCTCCGAGATATCCCTGAAGACCAGAACAACGCCAAGAATTTTGCCGTTACTGTTAAAAATCGGCGCCGCGCTGTCGGCAATGAAGCGTTCCCAGCCGTCCCTGGCAATCAGGACGGTGCCGGGGATGATGTTAACGGTTTGACCACTTGCAATGACCTCGCTTACCGGATTTTCCCGCCGTTTCCTGGTCGCATAATCCACAATATGAAAAACCTCTTCCAGCGGCTGACCGACGGCCTCATTATAACTCCAGCCGGTGAGGTCTTCCGCCACCCGGTTCAGCAGTTGGATGTCGCCGTTGAGGTCGGTCGTGATAACGCCGTCGCCGATGCTCTGCAGGGTGATGGCCAGGCGTTCTTTTTCCATGGCCAGCGAGTCTTCGGCGATTTTGCGGAGTGTAATATTCTGAAAGCTCTCGACGATGCCGATCAGTTCGTTCTCGGCATTGCGGAAGGGCTTGGCCGTAATGATAAAATAGTTTTTTTTGCCTGATTCATCGGTTTTCAAATAGTCGCCAACAACCTGGTCTTTACCGGCAACAATTTGTTTTATCGGGCAGTCTTCGGTATGGCATGTTGAGCCCGGCCGGGAATCATAGCAGAATATCTTACCCCCGTCTGCGTGCGGCCCATCGAACAAGGCATAGTAGGCATCGTTGGCCCTGATAATTTCGTAGTTGATACTGGTGATGCAGATGGGGATGGAGCTGTTGAATATATTTTCAATGATTGTCTTGGACTGCCGCAACTCTTCCTCGGTTTGAATTCGTTCCTCGATTTTTTCTTCAAGATCCAGGGTCGTTGCCCGCAGGTTTTCGTTGACGCTGGCAATTACAGTTCGATTCCGGTCGAGTTGATCAATAGTTTCCCGGCTGAGGTTGATAATGAGCAGGACGAACAGGGCGCCGCACAGAAAAACCAGAGAGGTAATAAGTCCAAGGAAATGATCGACCCCGGTCAGCTTGACGGCAATAAAGGCGCAGTAGCCGACGAGGAAAAAAAACATGAAACGGGTGACAAGAGACCATTTGCCGCGGAATTCCGAGACAATGGTTTTGTTCATTTTCAGACTGATCCTGATGGCGATAGCCATGGTCAACGCCCCGATACAGACCAGGAAGATGGAGAGATAATGAAGGATAACCATAGAAACAGGTTGTGCGGTTAACTTTTGGTCATTCGGGTCTGCTCATTGAGAGCTGACATTTTTTCAACTCACGGCAGGGGTTAATAATAAAAAATATTAATGTCGGATTCTTAGCTGTAATTTCACAAATTGTCAAAGCAATATTCAGCAGAGGGCACAATGGCGGGTTCGACTTTGTGGCGGCCGGAAGCCGTGTTCTGACCTTGTTTGCGATTATTCAGTTTCTTACAGGTTGCGGGAAAATTCCTGCCGATCCGAGGACACACGGAAAAGACAACTATTGCTGGTCAAAACCTTTATGATTTGCTAGATTGATCCATTTTCAATATTGCAGATATTTATAAAATTTCAGTAATTGTTCGGCCGGGAATCAAGGTTGTTGAATCCTGCCTGAATTAGTTACAATTTTCACGGGAATTGCTCATGATGAAAAAGGTAGCGCTTTTGCCGGGTGACGGAATCGGACCAGAGGTGATGGCCGAAGCCGTCAAGGTGCTGGCTGCGGTCCAGGAAAAATTCGGCTTTATTCTCGAATACGTACAGGCGGATGTCGGCGGTATTGCCATCGACAACCACGGTCACGCCCTGCCCGCATCGACACTGCAGGTCTGCGAAGCAAGTGACGCCATTCTCTTCGGTTCGGTGGGCGGTCCCAAGTGGGAGAGCCTGCCGCCCGACCAACAACCGGAAAGGGCCGCGCTCCTGCCGCTGAGAAAACATTTCGATCTCTTCTGCAACCTGCGTCCCGCCCGGGTATTTAAATCGCTGGTCTCCTCCTGCCCGCTGCGGGCCGATATCGCCGGCAACGGCTTTGATATCCTGGTGATTCGTGAGCTGACCTCGGGTATTTATTTCGGTCAGCCCAAGGGCCGGCAAGGCAGCGGTCCTGATGAGCAGGCCTGGGATACCATGGTCTACAAACGTTCGGAAATCGAGCGCATCGCCCGTATCGCCTTTGAGACGGCCAGGCTGCGCCGCCGGAAGGTGACTTCGGTGGACAAGGCCAACGTTCTGACCTCCATGGTGCTGTGGCGGGAAGTTGTCAAGGATGTTGCCGCCGATTATCCGGATGTGGAGCTGAACCACATCTATGTGGACAACGCCACCATGCAGCTGGTGCGGGACCCGCACCAGTTTGACGTCCTGCTCTGCGGCAACATGTTCGGCGATATTGTTTCCGACGAAGCGGCCATGCTGACCGGCTCCATGGGTATGCTGGCCTCGGCAAGTCTCAATGCCGATAATTTCGGGCTTTTTGAGCCGGCCGGCGGCTCGGCCCCGGACATCGCCGGCCAGGGGATCGCCAATCCCATTGCCCAGGTTCTGTCCGCCGCCATGATGCTGCGTTACGGTTTGGGCCTTCCTGAGGCGTCGGCGGCCATTGAAAACGCGGTGGCGGCCACGCTTGATAACAATATCCTGACCGCCGATATTGCCGGGGACCGGGCCCGGGCAGTGGGCACCGCGGCAATGGGCGACGCCATAGTCACTGCCATCTAGTGTCCTGTCAAGTGGCAAGGGATCGATGAAGATGACGGAACAAAAAAACATCCTGCTGTTTGCCAATCAGGCGTCGCAGGAACTGGCCGGCCGGGTGGCTGCCGAGCTGGCGGTTCCCTTGATGCAGATGGTCATGAAACAGTTTGCCGATGGTGAAGTGTACCATGCCTTCCCCTGCGATATTTCCGGCCGGGATATCATCATCGTCGCTGCGACCCCCGATGATGCCGCTCAGCAGGAACTCGTTGACCTGATCGCCGGCTGCCGTTACTGGAACAGCGGCTCCGTCAACGTGGTGATCCCCTACCTCGGTTATTCGACCATGGAGCGGGCCCGGCCGGAATCCGGCGAGATTCCCAAGGGCATTACCCGCACCCGGCAGATTTTTCGCAGCCGTCCCGACTACGTGGCCTTTGTCGATCTGCATTCCGAGGCGGTGTCGCACGCCCATGCCGGCGAAATCCGCACCCGGCATGTGTGGACCGAGAGCCTGGCGGCCCGGAAGATTCAAAAGATGGGCCTCCGCGACTACGTCCTGGTGTCTCCCGATTACGGGTTCAGCAAGCGGGTGGCCCGGCTGGCCGGCCTGCTCGACTGTCCCCATACGGCTGCCAACAAGGACCGCTACGATGTGGACCGAACCATTGTCGGCCAGATGTCCAGTGCGGTGCGGGGCAAAACGGCCATTATCTGTGATGACATGATTCGCACTGGCGGTTCCATGCTGCAGACCGTTGATCGCTGCTACGAGGCGGGCGCGGTCAAGGTCCTGATCCTGGCCACCCACCTGGTGCTGGCCGGTGACGCCTGCGCCCGGTTTCGCGCCCGGGGGATTGACCGGATTATCGGCACCGACACCTTCCCGGGCAGGCACAGTGACGACCTGCTCGATGTTTTTTCCGTGGCACCGCTGATTGCCCGGGAGTTGATTCATTATCTGCGAATTGAAAATTTTTTTGAGGCGGCGGAGTAACAGTATGAAAAAAGTGGGAATTGTTGGCTGGCGGGGCATGGTCGGCTCGGTCCTGATGGAACGGATGCGGCAGGAGGATGATTTCCAGGGGTATGAAGTCCGCTTTTTTTCCACCTCGCAGGCCGGGGAAGCGGGTCCGGAGATAAACGGCGTAAGCCATGAGCTTTTTGACGCCCATGATACCGGACTGCTGCAGGACCTGGACGTGATCCTGTCCTGTCAGGGCGGCGGCTATACCAGCGCGGTCTATCCCGGGCTGCGCAAAAACAACTGGCAGGGGTACTGGCTCGATGCGGCCTCCACCCTGCGGATGGAAAAAGATTCGGTCATTGTCCTTGACCCGGTGAACCGGCGGATGATCGAGCAGGCCCTGGCCGGCGGCATCAAGGACTATATCGGCGGCAACTGTACGGTATCGCTGATGTTAATGGCCCTGGGCGGGCTGTTTGCCCGGGGCTGGGTCGAGTGGCTCACCGCCATGACCTATCAGGCCGCCTCCGGGGCCGGGGCGAAAAACATGCGGGAACTGGTCAGCCAGATGCGCTGTATCGGCGAGGCTGCCGCCCCCCTGCTCGATGACCCGGCTACGGCCATCCTGGATATCGACCGCAATGTTATCGGCACCCTGCGCAGCACTGACTTCCCGGTCGAGAATTTCGGCGCGGCCCTGGCCGGCAGCCTGGTGCCCTGGATTGACCGGCCCATGGAGAACGGTCAAACCCGGGAAGAATGGAAGGGTGGGGTGGAAACCAATAAGATCCTCGGCCTCACGAGCCAGCCGATCCCGGTCGACGGCTGCTGCGTGAGGATCGGTTCCATGCGCTGTCACAGCCAGGCCTTCACCATCAAGCTGAACCGGGACATTCCGCTTGCCGACATCGAGTCGGCCATAGCCACCCATAACGACTGGAGCTACCTGGTTGAAAACAGCAAGGAAGAAACGCTCCGGGAACTGACGCCGGCCCGGGTGACGGGGACCCTGGATATCCCGGTAGGCCGTCTGCGCAAGCTCAGTATCGGCCCGGATTACCTGACCGCCTTCAGCGTCGGGGATCAGCTCCTGTGGGGGGCGGCGGAACCGGTACGCCGCATGCTGAAGATTATTCTCGACTATATGTAAGTCGTCACCGGCACCCCATCTTCACGCGGTTCCTTCCGCCCGCATAGATAAACTATAGCGAGCGTCAAGAACTGCACAAATATGGGGCACCTGTGACGGTTTACCATAGCATGCCGAATATCGTATAACACCGTAACTATGTAGGTTGGGTAGAGAAACGAAACCCAACAGTTATCACCGCCCCTGACGTTTTCAGTGGTGGAGAATACCGTCTTTCAAGGTCAGGCAGCGGTCCATGGCCCCGGCCAGCTCCAGGTTATGGGTAACCATGACGACCGAGAGCGACAGGGAGCGGCTCATGTTGCGTAACAGGTCGAAAATGCGCTGACCGCCGGCTGAGTCAAGATTGCCGGTCGGTTCATCGGCCAGGAGCATGGCCGGCTGCATGACCAGGGCCCGGGCCAGGGCGACCCGCTGTTGTTCGCCGCCTGACAGTTCGCTGCAGCGGTGGTGTCCCCGGTCGGTGAAATTGATCTGATCGAGGATCTCCTGCGCCTGTTTTTTCAGTTTGCTTTTTTTCTGTCCCCGAATCAGGCCCGGCATCATGATGTTTTCCAGGGCGGTAAATTCCGGCAGCAGATGATGGAACTGGAAGATGAAGCCGATGTTCCGGTTCCGGTGCCGGCTGATCTCCGCTTCGTTTAAAGCGGCCAGGTCGCGGCCCTCGAAAAGCAGCCGGCCCCGGTCCGGCGTATCCAGGGTGCCGAGGATCTGCAGTAACGTGGTCTTGCCGGAACCCGAGGCCCCGACAATGGCGATCATCTCGCCCCGGCGCACCCTCAGGTCCACGCCGCGCAAGACCTCGACCGTGTTGTTGCCGCTGACAAATGATTTGTGAATGTCCTCGGCCTCAAGGATGATCCGGTCGGCGGCCGCTGTTTTATTCATAGGTCAGGGCCTCTGCCGGTCGAATTTTTGATGCCTTCCAGGAAGGGTACAGGGTGGCGGCCAGGGTAATGAGTATTGCCGACACGGCAATGATGGTGACATCGCTCGGCACCACCTGGATGGGCAGGGTGGACATGGGATAGACGTTACGGGGCAGTTCGATTAATTTGTAGCGTTTGAGGATGGCGCAGAGGCCAAGGCCGCCCATGACCCCGAGCAGGGTGCCGGTCAGGCCGATTACCGCGCCCTGGTAAAAGAAGATGCGCATGATGGACCCGGTTGTCGCGCCCATGGATTTGAGAATGGCAATGTCGCGGGTTTTTTCCATAACCACCATGACCAGCGCGCTGATAATGTTGAGCGCGGCCACCAGGATAATCAGGTCGAGGGCAATGAAAATGCCGGTCTTCTCCAGCTTGAGCGCGGCAAAGAGATTCCGGTTGATCTGCATCCAGTCGCGGACCGAATAGCCCCGGCCAAGCTGTTTCCTGATTCTGGCGGCGATGCTGCCCGCCTGGTCGATATCGGTGACCCGCACCTCGAGCCCGTCCACCCCGCGCGTCATGCCGGTCAGGCTGCGGGCCGTGTTCAGGCTGATAAAGGCCAGGGTCGAGTCATATTCAAACATTCCGGTTTCAAAGATGCCGATGACTTTGCAGGTGCGGATCATGGGGAGGATGCCCATGGGCGAGAGCGGGCCGTTCGGCGATATAAGCCTGATCCTGCTCCCCCGGCCGACGCCGAGCTGCCTGGCCAGTTCCCGGCCGAGAACGATCCCGGGGCTCCCTTTGGTCCGGTCCAGGTTTTTCAGGCGGCCGGTCTTCATATCCTTGCCGATATTGATGACCCGCTCCGCGCTCCCGGGGTCGATGCCCCGCAGGACCACACCTGTGGAGCCGTGATTGGAGGTGATCAGGGCCTGGCCGTAAATATAGGGGGCCGCCGCCGCCACCCCGTTTATCGTTTCCAGCCGGCGGACTAATTCGTCCGGATTATCAATATTTGCGCCATAGCGCTGGACCAGGATGTGGGCATTGATGCCGATGATCTGGTCACGCAGACCTTCGGTGAAACCGGTGTACACCGCCAGCACCACGATGAGCGCCAGGACTCCGACCGCTACCCCGATGACCGAGATCAGGGATATCAGAGAGACGAACTTCTGCTTGCGTTTGGCCCGAAGATACCGGCGGCTGACAAACCATTCAAATGACATGGAGGGTCGCGTTAAATCCCTGGAAAATTATTAAGCTTTGTTGTGGAGGCAGAATTTATCCACCCCCGGCGGCCCTCCGGCCCTTACCGGGAGGCAAACAAGGTTGTTGCCGAATGTACCCTTTCACTCACAAAGTGTCCACAGAGGAATTGTGCTGATTGCTTTTTTGCTTTTTATTTGCGGCAGGATGGGCCTTCTCACCCGCTCTCCCGATTCTATTCATACAACTAACGATGATATATCTTTATCGCGTAAATTAAATATGTTAAAAGTTTGGGGGCAACGGGAAACTTCGGTTATTTTATCTTGACAGCCGGTCGCAATAATGATGCGGGCGCGGACCGCTGCTCTTGATATATGCCCGGTTGTTGTTTCGACTTCGTAAATGTAAAATGATAGATCAATTAGATTCACAGAGAGAGATGGAAGAGAAGGCAAAAGTGGTGGCCATTATTCCGGCGCGCTACCATTCCAACCGTTTTGAAGGTAAGCCCCTGGCGCTTATCCTGGGCAAGTCCATGATCCAGCACGTGGTGGAACGGGCAATGGGCCTGGACCTGCTGTCCCGGGTTGTCGTGGCTACGGATGATGAGCGTATCGCCGCTGCCGTCCGGTCCTTTGGCGGCGAGGTGGTGATGACCCGCGCCGACCATGTCTCCGGAACCGACCGGCTGGCCGAGGCGGCCGAACGGCTGGGCATCTCCGAGCATGACGTGGTTGTCAATATCCAGGGCGATCAGCCGCTTTTCCCGGCCGAAATCGTGGAACAGGTGGCCCGGCCGTTGCTGGCCGACCCGGCCCTGCCCATGTCGACCTTGATTTACAAGATTGTCCGGCCGGAAGAGATCCATGATCCCAACCACGTCAAAACAGTATTTGACCGTCGTGGAAACGCCTTGTATTTTTCCAGGTCCGCTATTCCATTTCAACGGAACCCGGAAGAAAAAAACAGGCCGACATACTACAAGCATCTCGGTTTTTACGCCTACCGCAAAGGATTTCTGCTGACCTTTGTCGGCCTGCCGGAGGGGGAGTGGGAGCATTTTGAAAAGCTTGAACAGCTTCGGGCCCTGGAATACGGCTACACCATCCGGGTGGTGCTGACCGAGCACGATTCCATCGAGGTCGATACGCCAAAAGACATTGAACGGGTCGAGAAGTTCCTGCTGTCGCAGGGTAATTAACCAAATTTGATGGACTCGTAAAAAGTTTACCGCGCCGCCCTGCGGAGCGTTCGATAACGGTGCGTCGGCGGCGCTGGCGACTAGTTGATATCACACCAAGATAATCAACATCGTTGCCGCCTCGAAGGTCTCGCAGGCTCGCTATCTGCAGCTGCACCGTTATCGAACGCTCACGTATTCAGGTCTATATTAAGTCACTTAAGTCATAAAAAGAGGAAAGCATGAAAAATAAGATAACCATAATCGGTGCCGGCAATGTCGGCGCCACCGCGGCGCACTGGGCCCTGGTCCGCAAGCTCGGCAACGTCGTGCTGCTTGATGTCATGGAAGGTATTCCCCAGGGCAAGGCCCTTGATCTCTGGGAGTCCGGTCCTTTGCATGGTTTTTCCGGCACCGTCCGGGGTTCCAACGATTATGCCGACACCGCCGGTTCCGACGTGGTGATTATCACCGCCGGCCTGGCCCGCAAGCCCGGCATGTCCAGGGATGACCTGCTGTCTAAAAATGTGGCCATCGTCAAATCATGCGCCGAGGAGGCAGTCAGGTATTCGCCCGACTGTTTCATGATCGTGGTGACCAACCCCATTGATGCCATGGTGCACACGGCCTTCAAGGCCGGCGGCCTGGCCCGGCACCGTATCGTCGGCATGGCCGGCGTCCTTGATTCCGCCCGCTACCGAACCTTTCTTGCCGATGCCATCGGCGCGGCGCCCCAGGATGTCTTTGCACCGGTCATGGGTATTCACGGCGACAATATGCTGCCCCTTGTTCGTCTTGCCAATGTGGCAGGGGTGCCGGTTACCGATCTCCTGCCGGCGGCCAGGATTGAAGAGATCGTCAAGCGGACGCAGATGGGCGGGATTGAAATCGTCAATCATCTCAAGACCGGCAGTGCTTTTTATACCCCCGGTCTCGCCGCCGTTGAGATGGCTGAGGCCGTGCTGCATGATAGCCGCCGGGTTCTTCCCTGCGCCGCCTATCTTGAAGGCGAGTTCGGGATATCCGGCTGTTTCCTGGGCGTTCCGGTGGTCCTGGGCGCCGGCGGCGTTGAGCGGATTCTCGAGTTTGCCCTGACCGATGCCGAGCGGGCCGCACTTGAGCTGTCCGTCCAGGCCGTCTCAAAACAGACGGCGGCCACGGGCCTGTAGGACCCGGGGATCATGGAGAGAAATTTCGGAAAAGAGGGTCTGGTGAAGGTTCAGGAAACCCTGGACGGGCAGAACCTGTCGTTGCTTGATTTTCTGCCCGACGGCAGCCTGGCGGAAAAAATGATCAGCCTGGTGCTGAATGGACCGCCTCCCTGTCCGTCCTCCAGGCTGACCAGCCTGTTCCAGGAACTTTTGCCGCGATTTTCCGAGGTCGATACCCGTGATCTCAAGGTCGTGATATTCGGCGGCGGCACGGGCCTTTCCAATGTTATCGGCGGCGATTCCCGGCAGGCGGACTGGTGTGCAACGCCCTTTACCGGGCTCAAGGAGATCTTTCCCCAAATCAACAGCATCGTCTGCGTGACCGATGACGGCGGTTCCTCGGGCGAGCTGCTCAAGGAGCTTCCCCTGGTCGCCCTTGGTGACCTGCGCCATGTTTTACTTTCCTCCATCCGCCGGGAGAAAATAAAAGAACGGTATGACCTGGACGATTCCGGGGCCATCCGGCTCGCCGGTCAGCTGCACGCGATTTTCAATTACCGTTTCACGGGCCGGCCCGGTTCCGCCGCCGAAATGCTGGCCGCCGCCGGGATCGGCCCGGGCCGGTTGCCGGCGGAGCTGGACCTGTTCCTCCGTGAGCTTGCCGGGCGGCTGTTTGCCGACCGCCGCCTGGCCTCAACCCTTGACCGCCCGCAATGCCTGGGGAATCTGCTCCTGGCCAGCGCCATTTACGAGTACCTCGATCCCGCCGCAGGTCATATCGAGCTGGCGGCCGATGGCGAGGCCATCGACGAGGCCACCATTCGCGGCCTGGCCGCGCTGTCGTCCCGCCTCGGCGCACCGGCCCGGGCGGTTCTGCCCTGTACCACAACCTCCGCCCAGTTGCAGGTCCTGTACGGCAACGGGGTGCTGGCGACCGGTGAGTATAAATCCGGCCATGCCCGGCGGGGCTATCCGGTCGACCGGGTCATAGTCAGGTTTTTCCGTCCTCCCCGTCTGCCGCCCCTGGTCCGCCAGGTCATCGGCGAGGCGGATATTATAATTTTTGCGCCCGGCAGTCTCTACACTTCCGTTGTTCCTATTCTGCAGGTCCCCGGCCTGGCCGAAACGGTCAGGGCGAATGACCGGGCCTTGAAACTGCTGATTGCCAATATCTGGGTACAAAAAGGGGAAACCGATGCCGCCCGTGATGCGCCGGAGCGCAAGTTTCATGTCTCCGATCTCATCCGGGCCTATGCCCGGAACATCCCGGGCGGGGTCGGGCAACTGTTCTCTCATATCCTGGCCCTGGGACTCGGGGATATCCCCGGCTCTGTCTTGCAGAGCTATGCGCTGGAAGATAAGGAACCTATTTACCTGGACCGGCAGCCCTTGCGCGAGATGGGGTTCGAACCGGTGGAGGCCTGCATTTTTTCCAAAGACCTGTTGCGCCGCCGCCGGGTTATCCAGCATGACCCCGATGCCCTGGCCATGTCGATCCGAACGCTTTGGAACTTGAACACCCATGGCTTGCTTACCCCGAATCCCCGGGGCACAACCTGCCCCGAACCGGGGAAAACCGGTCCCCTTGTCCGGGACGACCTGGCCATTCCCTGTCAACGCTACCGGTCCATCAGGGCCTGGCTCCGGGGCCTCACCTGGCAACAGATTACCGGCAAGGCCGGACTGACGCAGTCCCTGCCCGAGGAGGAGCGGTTACGGCTGTTTGAACGCGTCGCCGAGGTAATCTGGCACCACCATGATATTCTGCTTCAGCACCTGCAATTCGTTCAGGGCATTATCCTGGTGGATTCCGCTCACTGGCGGCGCTGCCAGCAGTGGGACAATGTCTTTTCCTTTTATGACCCGTTGAACGGTTGTATTACAATCCGCCTGGATCAGCTTGAAAATCACGGCCACTTTGAAATGGCCTTTCTCGTGGCCCTTGGCGAGTCGCTGCTCGGCAATTATGCCCGGGAGAAACGGATGGCGGATATTCACGCCGAGGGGGAGAGTATCGGCCGGGTTTTCCGCCTGACCCTGAGAGAGCCCCGGGACTGCAACAGTTTCCTGGTTGGCGACGAGCTGAAAACGTATCTGCAACTCGCCCGCATGCGCGTCTCGCAAAACAATCCGCTGCTCTATACCCGGCTGGTGAACGGTGAAGAGGGTTTTACGCCGCCGGGACTCCTGTTCGGCCTCTTCTATGCCTGGTACCTGGATAACAGGTTTGCCGGTCATATCGAGTATAAAATGTCAATTTTGCGTAACCAGGTTTCGGACCTGATCCCTGAACAGGTCCGGATCGTCGGCCTCAGGAACGGACTCACCCGGTTTTTCCGTGAAACGGTGTTCAGGCACCGATTAAAACCGTAACTGCAACCCGGTCATAATCGTTATGCAGATTCGAACCAAGACCATCCTGTCAATGCTTATCGTCATTCTGGCGCTGTTCGGGTGTTATCTTTATATTTTTATCCACCAGCAACAGGAAAACCGGCAGTTGATTATTGACAACAATAAAATCAGGGCAAGGACCCTGATCGCCACGGTTGCCGATCGCCTCAACCAGCAGTACCGGGGCCGCATTCAGGGTTTAATCTATTCCCGCCGCGATATTGTTCAACTTTTCGCTGGTCGTGAGCGGACCCGGCTGTTTAAGGCGATCCTCCCGGTCTTCAAACAGCTCAGGCGGGAAGACGAGTACTTCTCGCACCTTAATTTTATCCTGCCGGATAATTCACTATTCCTGCAGATAGATAAACCGGGGCAAAATGAAGAAAGGTGCGCCTGCTTCTCCAAGGTGACCGACGGTGTGAGTGGTCCCAGGATGGCAAGTGGTTTTGAAGATGACTGCTACGGCCTTG
>UOEY01000124.1_pt1 | contig 39873 bp, 31 predicted proteins | sample 1989501 | NCBI WGS metagenome assembly UOEY01 (sample SAMEA4712198, study PRJEB27164) | hydrothermal vent metagenome | biome: marine basaltic hydrothermal vent biome; feature: marine hydrothermal vent; material: mineral | place: Pacific Ocean | collected 2011-06-14/2011-07-23 | depth 1691 m | reverse complement strand
GCGGTACGAGTCATTACTGTGGCTGGATCATTGCCAAATAGTAAAGCCGGCAACCATATTGCCGGACAACTCATTCGAAGCGGTACATCACCAGCACCTAATTATGGTGAAGCTTAAAGTGCAGAATCACGAGCTGATTTCATCCACAAGATGAAGATTTCTCTCAAGGAACTACGAGAAACGCTTGTGTGGTTAAGAATGATTAAGAGAGCAAAGTTCATTGAACCACCATCAAAACTCGAATCATTGCTTGATGAAAACAATCAGTTAATATCAATTTTTGTAACCAGCCTGAAAACTGCTATGGAAAAGAAAACTTCATAATTCGATATTCTTTGTTCGATATTCGATATTTAAATTAGTCCATTAAATCAGCTAATTAACAACATGTCAAACTTATCACTTTTTTGTATTGCATCCCGCAACGTTTGGGTTGCGGGCGTTAAGCCCGCCTTAGAAGTTCACCAGCTCAACCTCGAAGACCAGCCAGGCATTGGGTGGAATTACGTTGCCGGCGCCATGGGCGCCGTAGGCCAGCTCCGGCGGGATGATGAGCACGCGTTTTTCGCCTTTTTTCATGGCCAGGAGCGCCTCGTCCCAGCCCTTGATGACCCGGCCTATGCCTACGGGAAAGGTGATGGGTTCGCCCCGGTCATAGGAACTGTCAAACTTTCGGCCGCTTACCAGCAGGCGGCCGGTATAGTTGACGACAACTGTCGTACCCTTGGCGGGGGGATTCCCGGTCCCCTGCTTCTTGATTACGTAGCGCAGACCGGAAGAGGTTGTTACGGCATCGGGCCAGTTCTTGCGGATCAGTTTAATTATTTTTTCCCGTTTTTTCATCCGGACTTCATCTCTTTTCTTTTTCACCATGGCCAGGGCCTTGTCAAAGGCCGCCTGGCCGGTCTTGAAGGCCTTGGCGTCCCTGCCGACCCGGATAATTTTAACGCTGGTCATGATATCGCCCTGCTCAATGGCGTCCACGACATCCTGACCCTGGACAACCCGGCCGAAAACCGTGTGCTTGCCGTCAAGATGGGGCGTGGCGGCAAGGGTGATAAAGAACTGGCTGCCGTTGGTGTCGGGTCCGGCATTGGCCATGGACAGAACGCCGGGGCCGTCGTGTTTGAGCGAGGGATCAAATTCGTCGGGAAAGGTATAACCGGGGCCGCCGGTTCCCGTGCCCTGGGGGTCGCCGCCCTGGATCATGAAATTCTTGATGACCCGGTGGAATTTGAGCCCGTCATAGAACGGTGCTCCCGACGGCTTGTCGCTGCCGTCGATATGCATCGTGCCTTCGGCCAGGCTGACGAAGTTGATTACGGTGAGCGGCGTTTTCTTATAGTCAAGCTTAAGCAGGATGTCGCCTTTGGCCGTACTGATTTTTGCGTATAGTCCGTCCTTGAGATGGGACTCGGTTGCCATAACTGGTTCTCCGATAGAAAAGAGCACTGAGGTTAAGAGGAGGAAGAAAATAATTTTATACATATAACCTCCATTCCGGTTGAGTTGGTCCTGAATCCGTGAGCGTTCGAGAACGGTGCAGATGCAAGGCGGCAACGATGTTGATTATCCTGGTGTGATATCAAGGAGTTGCCAACGCGGCAGATGCGCCGTTATCGGGCGCCCCGCAGGGCGGCGCGGTGAAGACCAGCAAATGTGGTTATTCGTCAACAATACAATAAATTCTATATATTGCATGGAACATCACCTCAAGCCGTCACGGATTCAGGTTGGGATCAATTTCGCTTGCTTACAATTCATGTCCATCCTTGTCAAGTAAAACCGGCTCTTGTTTTCCGCAGGAAGAGTGCCGCAGCACGCTCCAGGCGCACCCGGTCGGAACCTGCGGGGTGTAGCCCACCCGCCCTGATCGTGCCCGTTCCCGGCACCGCGTACTCTTACAGGTTTGCGGCAGAGACCGTGTTTCGCATCCCCGGTGAACTGCTACGTTTTTCTTCGGTTCGGACCCGTTCGCTATTGACTATGAGAGTTAATCCTGTTTAAATAATAAAATTTGTGTGCTGCATAGAATAATAGCTCATAGACAGGGATCATCGTTGTTATACTGGATATACGGCGTTCTTGGAACGATATTTTTTCCCCTGTTGATCCCCCTGCTTGCACTCGCGGCCCTGATCCGGCCGGGATTAGGGCATGGCCTTGGCCAGCGGCTCGGGAACATAAAACGTGTTTGCGCAGACCACGGACACCAGACGGTGACCCTGTGGATTCACGCGGCCTCCGTCGGCGAGGTCCAGGCTGCCCATGCCCTTATCGTTGAGCTGACCACCAGGGCGGCCAACATTTTTTTTGTCGTCACCACCATGACCGAACAGGGGCGCCGGGTGGCCAAAAAACAGCTGCCGGCCGGAGTTTCCTGCTTCCTGGCCCCGCTCGACGTGCCCTTTCTCGTCCGCCGTGCCCTGGGAAAAATCAGGCCGGATATGTATATATGCCTGGAGACGGAACTGTGGCCGGCCATGCTTCATGAGGCGCGGCGGGCCGGGGTAAAGATGGTCCTCCTGAATGGCCGGATGTCCGAGCGGACCTACCGGCGCTATCGTCTGCTGCGGGGATTCATGGCGCAACTGCTGGCCGGATTCTCCAGGTTCGCCGTGATCCGGCAGGAGGATGGGCGACGCTTTGCCGGCCTGGGCGCCGACGCCTCGCGGATCCTGGTCGCGGGAAACATCAAGTATGACCTGGCGATGAACGAACCGGAAGCGGCCAGGGAACGATACCGGTCGCTTCTCGGCCTGACGGACGCAACGGTTTTTCTCTGCGGTTCCACCGGTTCCGGCGAGGAGCAGATCCTGGCCGGGGTCTATCAGAAGCTGCGGGAGCGCAGCGGGGAAAAAATAGTCTGGATCGTCGCCCCCCGGCATCTTGAACGGTTACCGGAAGTGAAACAACTTCTGACCGGCCTGGGCCTGGGCTACGACCTGTACACCGAACTTGCAGCCAGGGGCCGCCGACACGATGTCGTGCTGGTTGACTGCATGGGTGAACTTGCCGGGCTCTACAGCGCGGGCGATTATAATTTCTGCGGCGGCAGCCTGATTAACGACGGCGGGCATAATATCATGGAGGCGGCCCGCTGGGGCAAGCCGGTCTATTACGGCCCGTACATGAGTGATTTTCTGGATGCCCTGGATCTGCTTGAACCGGCCGGCGCCGGTTTCCGAGCCCGGGACGGCCGCCACCTGGCTGAAGTGATCCTCGGCCACATGAAAGACCGGCGCGGCTATGAAACGGCCTGTGCGGCGGCGGCCGGGGTTACGGCCGAACAGCAGGGAGCGGCAGGCAGGCAGGCTGACCTGGTCTTACAACTGCTGGCATCCCGGGATGACGGGGCGGCAAAAAAAAACAATGTTTGCATAATATGAAAAATATGAAAGCAATGATCGGCCTTGAGGACGGGAGCATCATTACCGGTGAGTCTTTCACCGGTCCGGGCGAAGCTGTCGGCGAAATCGTGTTCAATACGAGCATGAGCGGTTATCAGGAAATCCTGACCGATCCGTCGTATGCCGGCCAACTGGTGACCATGACCTATCCGCTGATCGGTAACTATGGTGTGAATGACGAGGATATGGAGTCAAGCACCGTTCACCCCCGGGCCTTCCTGATGCGGGAGTACCGGCAAGAGCCGAGTAATTTCCGCTCGACCTCCACCCTGGCCGAATTCCTGCTGAAGTTCAATATCCTGGGCGTCCAGGGTATTGACACCCGGATGCTGACCCGGATTATCCGCACCTCCGGGGCCATGAAGGCGGTCATTTCCACCGAGGACCTGGACGGCGATTCGCTGGTCCGGCGGGCCCGGGCCTGGCCCGGTCTCGTGGGCCGGGACATGGTCCGGCGGGTAACGGTCGACACCCCCTATGCCTGGACCAAAACCGGGCCGCAGGCAAGCGCCGGTTTCCCGGCCGGCGGAACGGCAAAATTTAAGGTCGTGGCCTTTGATTACGGTATCAAATTCAATCAATTACGCATTCTCACCGCCCGCGGCTGCCGGGTACAGGTGGTGCCTGCCACCACTTCGGCCGAGGAGGTCCTGGCCCTGGAGCCGGACGGCATCTTTCTCTCCAACGGTCCCGGCGACCCGGCCGGGGTTGCGGGCGTGGTGGACAATGTCCGGAAACTGCTGGGCCGGAAACCGATTTTCGGAATCTGTCTCGGCCACCAGATCCTCGGCCTCGCCTTCGGCGGGACCACCTACAAGTTGAAATTCGGCCACCGGGGCGGCAACCAGCCGGTCAAGGACCTGGCCACCGGCCGGGTGGAAATCACCTCGCAGAATCACGGCTTCTGCGTTGATCCCGCGAGCCTGCCCGCCGACGTAACGGTCACCCATATAAACCTCAATGACGGCAGTCTGGAAGGGATGCAACACACGAAATACCCGGTTTTTTCCGTCCAGTATCACCCGGAACACGCACCCGGTCCCCATGACGCCGAGTATCTCTTTGACCGCTTCATTGAACTCATGAAACAGGAAGGGGCCGGCGACTGATTTCTTTGTTTCCCGGCCTCTGACCACAAACCCCTTATGTCGAAATATGCCAAAACGGACAGATATTCATAAAATCCTGATCATCGGCTCCGGCCCGATCATCATCAGCCAGGCCTGCGAATTTGATTATTCCGGCGCCCAGGCAGTCAAGGCCCTTAAGGAAGAAGGCTTTGAGGTCGTGCTGATCAACTCCAATCCGGCCACCATCATGACCGATCCGGAGCTGGCCGACCGGACCTATATCGAACCCATCACCCCCGAGTATGTGGCCAGGGTCATTGAACGGGAGCGGCCGGACGCCCTGCTGCCGACCCTCGGCGGCCAGACCGGGCTCAATACGGCGATCAAGGTCGCGGAGAACGGGGTGCTGGAAAAATACGGCGTGGAGCTGCTGGCCGCCGACATCGCGGTGATCCGGAAGGCCGAAGGTCGCGAGGAATTCCGGACGGCCATGGAAAAGATCGGCCTCAACGTGCCCGAGTCGGTCATCGTCCATAACCTGGATGATGCCATGGCCGCCGGCGAAAAAATCGGTTTTCCCCTCATTGTCCGGCCCAGCTTTACCCTGGGCGGCACCGGCGGCGGCATGGTCTATAACCGGCAGGAGCTCAAGGACCTGTCCACGGCCGGTCTCGACCTGTCCATGACCAGCGAGATCATGCTGGAACGCAGCCTGCTGGGCTGGAAAGAATACGAGCTCGAGGTGATGCGGGACCGGAATGACAACGTGGTCATTGTCTGCTCCATTGAAAACATGGATGCCATGGGCGTGCATACCGGCGATTCCATTACCGTGGCTCCCGCGCAGACGCTGACGGACCGGGAATATCAGAAGATGCGGGATGCGGCCATTGCCATTATCCGCGAGATCGGGGTGGAGACCGGCGGCTCCAATGTCCAGTTTGCCGTAAATCCCGAGGACGGCGAGCTGATGGTCATCGAGATGAACCCGCGGGTCTCGCGTTCCTCGGCCCTGGCATCCAAGGCCACCGGGTTCCCCATTGCCAAAATAGCGGCCAAGCTGGCCGTGGGCTATACCCTGGACGAGATCAAAAACGACATCACCCGCGAGACCTATGCCGCCTTTGAGCCGACCATCGATTACTGCGTGGTCAAGATTCCGCGCTGGACCTTTGAAAAGTTCCCGGAAACCGAGGACATCCTGACAACAGCCATGAAGTCGGTGGGGGAAACCATGGCCATCGGCCGGACCTTCAAAGAGGCCTTTCAGAAAGGGATGCGTTCTCTGGAAATCGGCCGCATGGGCTTCGGCTTTGACGGCAAGGAGGAGTTGCAGGGGCTGGACAGGGACGACCTGGAGCAGGGGCTGAACCGGCCCAGTTCCAGGAGAACCGCTTACCTGTTCGAGGCCCTGCGCCGGGGGATGGATATCCGGCGGATCCACGAGCTGAGCGCTATCGACCCCTGGTTTCTCTATAATCTGCGCGAAATCGTCCAGGCCGGGACCGAGGTGCAGGGCCGGGGGTTTGCCGGCCTGCAGGACCGGGACTATCTTTACAAGATCAAGCAGATGGGCTTCTCAGACGTGCAACTGGCCCATCTGACCGGGACCTCAGAGGAGGACATCCGGGAGCTGCGCAAGGAGAAGGGCCTGGAACCGGTCTACAAACTGGTGGATACCTGCGCCGCTGAATTCGAGTCATACACGCCCTACTACTACTCCACCTATGAGCAGGAAGACGAATCCCGCATCTCCGAGCGCAAAAAGATCATGATCCTGGGCGGCGGGCCCAACCGGATCGGCCAGGGTATCGAATTTGATTACTGCTGCGTCCACGCCTCTTTCGCCCTGCGCGAGATCGGGGTGGAATCGATCATGGTCAACTCCAATCCGGAAACGGTTTCCACCGACTATGATACCTCGGACAAGCTCTATTTCGAACCCCTGACCCGGGAAGACGTGCTCAACATCATCGAGCGGGAAAAGCCGGACGGCGTGATCGTCCAGTTCGGCGGGCAGACGCCGCTCAACCTGGCCGTGCCCCTGGACCGGGAAGGGGTGAAGATTATCGGCACCCCGCCGGATGCCATTGACCGGGCCGAAGACCGGAAGCGCTTTCAGCAGTTTTTGCAGAAACTCGGCCTGCGGCAGCCGGAGAATGAAACGGCCTTGTCCCTGGAAGAGGCCCTGGCGGCGGCGGCCAGGATCGGCTATCCCGTGGTGATGCGGCCTTCCTATGTGCTGGGCGGCCGGGATATGCGTATCGTCTACAACGAACAGGGAATCAGGAATTTCATGGCCATTCCGGGAGTCGCCATGTCCGAACACCCGGTGTTGCTCGATAAATTCCTGAAAGACGCCATTGAGATTGATGTGGATGCGGTCTCGGACGGGACCATGACCGTGATCGGCGGTATCATGGAACATATTGAGGAGGCGGGTATTCATTCCGGTGATTCGTCCTGTGTCCTGCCGCCCCATACCCTCAGCAAAGACATGATCGTGGAAATCACCAGGGCCACCAAGGCCATGGCCGGGGAACTCGGCGTCATCGGCCTGATGAACGTGCAGTACGCGGTCAAGGATAAAACCCTCTATGTCCTGGAGGTCAATCCCCGGGCATCGCGTACCGTCCCCTTTGTCAGCAAGGCCACCGGCGTGCCGCTGGCCAAGATAGCGACCAAGGTCATGGTGGGCGGCCACACCCTCCAAGATCTCGGTTTTACCAGGGAGACAACGGTGAGCCACTGGGCGGTCAAAGAGGCGGTCTTTCCCTTTGACCGGTTTGCCAATGTGGACACCCTGCTGGGGCCGGAAATGAAATCAACCGGCGAGGTAATGGGGATTGATGATTCCCTGGGCCTGGCCATGGCCAAGTCACAGCAGGCCACGGGCCAGAACCTGCCCTTGTCGGGAACGGTTTTTATCAGTGTCCGGCATGGCGACAAGCTGGCCGTGGTGCCGGTTGCCCGTCAATTGACCGAACTCGGCTTTCACCTGATGGCGACCCGGGGGACGGCGGTAAAATTACAGGAACACGGCGTTGACTGCGAGCGGGTCAACAAGATTTCGCAGGGCCGGCCCCATATCCTGGACAAGGTGCAGGACGGGCAGGTGCAATGGATCATCAATACCTCGTCCGGTTCGCGTACTACCGAGGACTCCTATACCATCCGCCGGGCGGCCATTGACTTTCACATCCTGTATACGACGACTATTTCCGGGGCCTTATCCATGGCCCAGGCCATAAGCACGGTCGCGGTCCGGCCGGAAGTCAGCGTCAAAACGGTACAGGAATTTTCACAATCCGTGCGCCGATAATTGTGATTGTGCTGGACTTTTCCTGAAAAGGAATTATTTTTTTATATGAAAATAGGTACCTATGGCAGTGATTTCAGCTAGTTGCAAAGTTTCTCATTTGCGATTCCATCGTGTCCCGTCACCAGAGACCCCATTTTCATGTTTCATTGTGACTTTTTTTGTCACGGGGTGAGTAAAAATTTTTATTTTTTCAGGTCCCGGAAATATTCATCTCCGAGGAGGAATGTTTGAATACCTTTTATAAAAACTTGAGCCTGTGGCTGGTGATTGGTCTAACCATGATCCTGCTTTTTAATGTGTTTAACAAACCGCAGACGCAAAGCAACAAGATGACCTACAGTGAGTTCTGGTCCAGCGTTCAGTCGGGCCTTATCAAGCGAGTGACCATCCAGGACAATAAAATCATGGGTAAGGGTCGGGACGGCCGTCCTTTTGTGACCGTTACTCCGAACGATTCCCAGCTGATTCCCATGCTGCGGAAATCAGGAGTTGATATCTCCGTCAAGGAGAGGCCGGAAACGCCGTGGTATGTCACGGTCTTTGTGTCCTGGTTTCCCATGCTCCTCCTGATCGGGGTCTGGGTGTTTTTCATGCGGCAAATGCAGATGGGCGGCAAGGGCGGCGCCCTTTCATTCGGCAAGACCCGGGCCAAATTGCAGGAAAGTGGTGAGAAAAAGGTCACCTTCGAGGACGTGGCGGGGATTGACGAGGCCAAGGAAGACCTGGAAGAAATAGTTGATTTCCTTAGAGATCCCAACAAGTTCACCAAGCTGGGAGGCCGGATTCCCAGGGGCGTGCTGCTGGCCGGGGCGCCGGGAACCGGCAAAACCCTGCTGGCCAAGGCCATCGCCGGCGAGGCCGAGGTGCCGTTTTTTACCATCAGCGGTTCCGATTTTGTCGAGATGTTTGTCGGGGTCGGGGCCTCCAGGGTCCGCGACCTGTTCAACCAGGGCAAGAAACACGCCCCGTGTATCATTTTCATTGATGAGATCGACGCCGTGGGGCGTCATCGCGGCGCCGGACTCGGCGGCGGCCATGACGAGCGGGAGCAGACCCTGAATCAGCTGCTCGTCGAAATGGACGGTTTTGAGGCGAACGAGGGCGTTATCATCATTGCCGCCACCAACCGGCCTGATGTTCTTGATCCGGCCCTGCTGCGGCCCGGCCGTTTTGACCGGCAGGTCATCGTGCCGGTGCCCGATGTCAAGGGCCGGGAAAAAATTCTGGAGATTTACGGCAAGAGAACCAAGCTGGCGAAAGATGTAGACCTGGAGATCATCGCCAGGGGAACGCCCGGTTTCACCGGGGCCGACCTGGAAAACCTGATCAACGAGGCGGCGCTGATGGCCGCCCGTATCGGTGATGACAAGGTGACCCTGCCGGTCCTGGAAAAGGCCAAGGATAAGATCATGATGGGCGCTGAACGTAAGTCCCTGATTGTCAGTGAAAAAGAAAAGGAAATTACGGCCTATCACGAAGCCGGCCATGCCCTGGTGGCGCGGTTGCTGCCGGGTACCGATCCGATCCACAAGGTGACCATCATTCCGCGGGGCCGGGCCCTGGGTTTGACCATGCAGCTGCCAATGGATGAAAAATATACGAACTCCAGGGACTATCTGCTGAACACCATCTGTATCCTGTTCGGCGGCCGGGTCGCCGAACGGCTGATATTTAACGAGATTACCACCGGCGCCGGCAACGACCTGGAAAGGGCCACTGAACTGGCCCGCAAGATGGTCTGCGAGTGGGGCATGAGTGATGAGCTCGGGCCGCTGACCTACGGCAAAAAAGAGGAGCAGATTTTTCTCGGCCGCGAGATTGCCCAGCACCGTGATTACAGCGAGGATACGGCCAGAAAGATTGACGACGCGGTGCGGAAAATCGTGCTGGATACCCGGGACCGGGTAACCGCCCTTTTGTCCGAACATCTTGAGGTCCTCAAGGCCGTGGCCGCAGAACTGCTCGAAAAGGAAACAATCGTCCTGGACGATCTCGACCGGATCATCGAGCAACAGAAAGAGAAGCACGAAGAAGCGGCGCAGGAACCTGTTGAAGCGTCATGATGAACGATGACCGGAACGATTCAGGTACAAGCGAAAAACTGCCATAACCTCGGTCTGTAGCGATTCAGACGTAATGCGGAAAGGGCAGCATGAAGCATATTAGGCACAGGGGGGCAACCCTCTGTGCCTTTCTTTCTTCGTACAGGGGGCGCGGGTAATGCAGGCAACAAAAAGTACTCGGATCATGGGGATCTTGAATATCACCCCTGATTCCTTTTCCGATGGCGGCCGGTTGAACAGCCGGGAAGCCGTTGCCAGGCGGATCGAGGAGATGATTGCCGCCGGGGCGGACATTCTTGACGTGGGCGGCGAATCGACCCGGCCCTTTGCCGGGCCGGTAGCCGCGGCCGACGAGCTGGACCGGGTCCTGCCGGTTATCAAGCTGATCCGGGAGGTGTCGGACATCCCCGTTTCCGTGGACACGACCAAGGCCGCCGTGGCCGCGGCCGCCCTGGCCGCCGGCGCCGGCATGGTCAACGATATCAGCGCCCTTCGTTATGACCCGGAAATGGTGGCGGTGGTCAGGAGTTACGATGGTCCGGTGATCATCATGCACATGCAGGGAACACCGGATACCATGCAGATCGATCCCCGTTACGATGATGTCGTGGCCGAGATCAGCGCTTTTTTCGAGGAACGGCTGACCTGGCTGGCCGCCAACGGGATCGGGCGGGAGCGGGTGGTGATCGATCCGGGTATCGGCTTTGGCAAGACCGTGGCCCACAACCTCGAGATCCTGAAAAATATCAAGCGGTTCAAGGAGACGGGCTGCCAGGTCCTGGTCGGCCACTCCCGCAAGTCCTTTATCGGCAAACTGCTCGGCCTGGAGGTCGGGGAACGTGACTGTCCCACGGCCGTGTTGTCGGCCTTTTGCGCCGCAAACGGGGCCGATATCGTGCGGGTCCATGATGTGGCCCTGAACAAACAGGCAGTGCAACTGGCGGCGCTGCTCGGGAACACGCCGCCTTAAGCCCCGCCGTCACGGATTCAGGGCAGATTCATGGGGCCGACATAATCGTTACTTCGGATGGTTTGGCGGCATCATGAACGTTTGAGACATGGACGACAGTTCCACCTTCAGCTTCAGTTCCTCGTCGGGCAGCAGCATATTTTTCCGCAGCACCTTCAAGGTCACGACATCTCCCGGGGCCTTGTCGAGCAATTCGATCTTCAGGTCGGAGACGGTCTGGATTTTCCGGCCGTCAATGCTCTGGATAATGTCATTCTCCTTCAGCCCGGCCTGACCGGCCTTGCCGTGCGGACTGATTCTGACAACGCGGACCATGGTGGTGCCGGGCTTGTTCTTGTTTTTCTCGACCTGGAGGAAAATGCCTATTTTCGCCGCCGGTTTCAGGCTGATGTTCATGGTCTGCATGAGATAGTCAAGCCGTCGGCCCGTGACCAGGCCGTTGTTGCCGAAGCCGATACCGGCCACCACGCTCTGCCGTACCGGCAGGCGGCGGTCCACCCGCGGCGGAATGGCGCTGTCCTTGTATACATGGCCGGTGCCGGCGATGACGACCATCTTCCTGCCGGGATGGGCGGTGAGATAATCGGCAATGGTCTGGGCCATGGTCTCGTCCCAGATCGACTGGGCCTGGATAAATCCGCCAAAATGTTTCCTGCTGAACCCGGTCAAATCGTGAGCGGAAAAGGCCCGGGCGAGACGCTGCCGGTAACCCGGGACATCAAGATTACGCTCGGGCGCAATGGCCTTGAGCTGTTTCTCGCTCAGGCCGTCCATATTTCCACTCCGGAAGACCTGGCTGACGATTTTTTTGTCCAGGTTCAGACCGATAATGGGTATTTTGTGGAGCCTGGCATAGCCGATGATCGGCCGGTACAAGCGGTAATCGTACCCCCAGACGGAAAAATAGCGGGATTCCCGCAGGAACTCTCTTTCGCTCTTAATCGTGCCGTTGATATAGCCGTCAAGGGCTTTCTGGGATGAACGCGGGAACATCTCCATGCCGATGGCCAGGTTCGGGTCGGCCTGAAACAGGGCCTGGATAATCCGGAGCTGCAGGAGGTGACAGCCGTAATCGGTGTGCTCCTCTCCCACGTAGATAACCCGGCTTTTTTCCAACCGGGCCATGATCCGGTCAAAGGACCTGATGTCCGGGACATACACCCCGTCCGGTTCCGGCATCAGGGTGTAATGGATGCCCTGGGTGGACTTGGCGACGCGTTTTTCTTCCAGCCGGCCGTTTTTAAAGTGGAGAAAACTATACTTGCCATAGTGCCGGAGTTTGTACCCGGCCCTGGCCGTCTCCTGCCGGGAAGCGGAGGTGACCAAAACCATGATCTGCTTGATGTTGAGTGGATTCCGGCGGACATCGACCGTAAAACCGGTGGGCGGGTGGCCGGGGTTCGCGAACAGGCCCAGGCTCTGGGGCGAGGTGCCGGGAAACAGGTAACTGCCCTGGCCGAGGGCGCTGTTTTTCAAGTCCTTGCTGGTCACGGTCTTGCAGCCTTGCCTTTCGAGGTCGGCGAGCAGGGGGGCATAGATCTCCTTCTGGTCGGCGGCTGGCAGGACAACGGTCTTTTTCCGGGCGCCGATGAACTGCGACCAGGTGGGAGCGAGTTCCTCCTCGTCCAGGGTCCGCATCAGGTCGTAGTCCGGGTCAATGACCAGCTCAAGGGGCAGATCAGCCACCGTGATTTCGGCCTTGGTCGTCAATTTGTTGATGGAGATTATCTTTTTAGTGGTGCCGGCGCGGGTGGTGACGAGAACAGGCACGGCAAGATCATAGGGCTGGACGGTACCCTGTTTCAGGGTAAAGGAAACGACGGATTTTCCGTCTTTCTGGCTGATATCAATGTTGCCGGCCGTCAGTTTCGGGACATCCTTGCGGGTCAGCCACTGGGTAAAGAAAGCGGACAGATCGCTTTTTGACGCGGCCTCGAAACTGGCCTCCAGGTCCTGCCAGCCGGCTTCTTTGAACTTCAGCCGTTCATAAAAATTCCTGAGTCCCTGGTAGAAGGCCCGGTCTCCCAGCTTCAGCCGCAGCATGTGGAAAACCATGCTGCCCTTGTCGTAGCCAATGGCCCGGACCTCCCGGGCCATTGGCTGTGAATCGCTGGCATCGGCAAAGTCTTCCAGGGCCATGGTATTGCCGGCATGAACGTAGGACTGGTAGCGCAGCAGCTGATTTTTCCGGTATTCTGCCCCTTTTTTGTGGTCTTCGGCATACATCTGGTCGGCGAGATAGGTTGTCAGCCCCTCGCACCAGTTGCCGCCCGAATCGCTGACCCGGACACCGTTGCCGAACCAGGAGTGCAGGATTTCGTGTCCCAGCGAGGTATCCTTGATAAAGGGCAGCCGGACCACGACCTGGCCCAACAGGGTAAAGGTGGGCATGCCGTAACCGGTGGGCAGCCGGTTTTCCACGATGGAGAAGCGTTTATAGGGGTAAGGGCCGATCAGGCGGCTGTACCTCCGGATAAAGGCGGCGGCCTGGTCAAGATAACCAGGGCTCAGTTCTTCGTCTTCCGGGAAAAAATAGGTGGACAGGGTTATCCCGCCCGGCAGGGTCCGGGAACGGACCGTGTAGGGACCGGCGGCGAACTGGATGGCGCGCAGGGGATGGTCAAATGAGGCAGTGAGGGTGCTGTGCCTGCCGGTCCGGTCGAGAGACAGGGTTGTCGCCTCGGTCATGCCGGAAAAACCCTCGGGCAGCCGGGCCCGGAGACGGTAGAGCATGTCCCGGTCAGGGAGAGGGTGCCAGAAACCGGCCAGGGTAATTCCCTGGTTGCCGATCAGGTTGTCACTGCCGGGAATGCCCCTGGCCGTAAGCGACCAGGAAACATACAGGGTCTGTTCCCCGGCGGCGGCCGCTATCCTGATGATTCGGTCCTCGGCAGGCTTCAGGAGAAGCGGGGTTTTGCCCTGGATTTCCAGGACGATACCGGTGATATGCAGGGGGCCGCATTGCAGGGCCAGGGGCGTCCCCGGCGGCAGGGTGATCCTGGCCGTGCCGGTCATGCTGTGCGCCGCCATGTTGAAGCTGATGTTAATCGTGCCGGTCGGCGGTTGTTGTCCGGCGGCGGCGGCGGGCGGCGAAAGCAGGCTGAGCAGTGCGGCCAGGACAAAGGTCCAGGACGTCATTGCCGCCGGCGGCGCAAAAAAAATCGGGATACGCATGGTAGGTAGTTCCTTGCTTGGAATATGAAGAGTAATCAACAATTTTTGCCGAAAGAAATTATAAAATAATCATTTTAGCCGAAAAAGAAAAGCGGAACCTGCACCGCGATTTCCGGCCTTTCTTGACAGAAACCGGTTTTTTATTGTAGCCCTGCGACGGCTTTCCAGTTTATAATAACCATCTTATTGTGGCTGCGGCCGGAAACTTGGTTCGGCCATACTGTTTTGAGGAATCATGATGGATAGATTCAGAATAAAAACCATTGATACCATTGCCGGAGAAGGACTGGAGCTGTTCGGTGACCGTTATCTCGTCAGCGCCGGCGAAGCCTCGCCGCAGGGCATTGTCCTGCGCAGCTCCCCGCTTGAGCTGGAGGCCTATCCGGATCTGCTGGCCGTGGCCCGGGCCGGGGCCGGGGTGAACAATATCCCGGTGGAACGGGCTTCCGCAAAGGGCATCTGCATCTTCAACACCCCCGGCGCCAATGCCAATGCGGTGGTGGAACTGGTCTTTACCATGCTCGGCATCTGGCTGCGCCATGTCCAGGAAAGTGTTTCTTTCTGCTGCTCTCTGGCCGGCCTGCGGGGCGACAGCCTGATCCGGGAAGTGGAAAAAAAGAAAAAGATGTTCAAGGGGGAGGAGATGGCCGGCAAGACCCTGGGCATAATCGGCCTGGGCAAGGTCGGGACCAGGGTCGCCAACACCGGCGTTCATCATCAGATGCGGGTCCTGGGCTTTGATCCCTACCCGGTCATGGATAATATCCACGACCTGTCGCCCGAGGTGGAGCTGACCCGGTCGCGGGCCGAGGTGCTGAACCGGGCGGATTTCGTGTCCCTCCATGTGCCGCTCAACAAGGGGACCACGGGAATGGTCTCAACTGATTTTCTGAGCAAGATGAAACCAGGCGCCCTGCTCCTGAATTACGCCCGGGGGCCGGTGGTGGACGAAGATGCCGTGCTCACGGCCCTGGCCGCCGGCCGGCTTGGCGGTTATATCACCGATTTTCCGTCCGAGAAATTAGTCGCCCAGGAAAAAATCCTGCTCTCGCCGCATCTCGGGGCCTCGACAACCGAGTCAGAGGAAAACTGTGCCTGTATGGCGGTGCGGGAACTGCAGGGCTATCTCGAATATGGCAATATCGCCCACAGCGTGAATTTTCCCAACGTGGAGTCCACGCCCACGGTGCATGTCCGGACCCGGCTGATTATGATCAACCGCGATGAACCGGGCATGATCGGCCTGGTCACCAATGTCCTGGGCCGTCACCGGATCAATATCATGAGTTACGCCAACAAGAGCAACGGCACCATTGGTTACAATATCATCGATTGCGCCGGCCCGGTACCTCTCGAAGTTCAGAAGGAAATAGAGGAAAAGGACGGGGTGATCAGGACCAGGATCATCCGGTTCGGACAATCCTGAATCCGTGACGGCTTGAGGTGATATATTTTATGCAATATGTGGAATTTGTTGCATTATTGCCAAATAAGCGCATTTATGGTTTTCACCGCGCCGCCCTGCGGGGCGCCCGATAACGGCGCATTTGCTGTGTTGGCAACTTGTTGATATCACACCAGGATAATCAACATCGTTGCCGCCTTGCATCTGCACCGTTCTCGAACGTTCACGGATTCAGGACAACAACAACCCCCCGGCTGGATCGATTGCAGGCGGAAGGATAAAACAGGATTAATGTATGGGTAAAACAGTTGCTGAAAAAATACTGGCTGAACACCTCGTTGCCGGTGAGCTGAAAGAGGGGGGGGAGATCGCCCTGCGTATCGACCAGACACTGACGCAGGATGCGACCGGGACCATGGCCTATCTCGAGTTCGAGGCCATCGGCGTGCCGCGGGTCAGGACCGAGCTGTCGGTCAGTTACGTGGATCACAACCTGGTCCAGTCTGATTTTAAAAATGCTGATGACCATCGCTTCCTGCGGTCGGCGGCCCGGAAATTCGGCCTTTATTTTTCGCCGCCGGGCAACGGCATTTCGCACCAGATCCATCTCGAGCGTTTCGGCAGGCCGGGCAAGACCCTGCTGGGCTCGGACAGTCATACCCCGACCGGCGGCGGCCTCGGCATGCTGGCCATCGGCGCGGGTGGCCTGGACGTAGCCATGGCCATGGCCGGCAAACCCTTTTACCTGCTCACCCCCAGGATTTACGGGATCAGGCTGACCGGCAGCCTGCGGCCCTGGGTTTCGGCGCGCGATGTCCTCCTCGAGGTCCTGCGGCGCTTATCGGTCAAGGGCGGCGTGGGCTATATCATGGAATATTTCGGCCCCGGCGTCGCCGAGTTGAGCGTGACCGACCGGGCGACCATCACCAATTTCGGCGCCGAACTCGGCGCCACCACCTCTCTGTTCCCGTCGGATGACAACACCCGCCGTTTCCTGGCCAGCCAGGGCAGGGAGGAGCATTGGCGGGAGTTGACGGCCGACGCCGACGCCGAATATGCCGAGGTGATGGAACTTGATCTCTCGACCCTGGAACCGCTCATCGCCTGCCCGACCTCGCCGGACAACGTGGTGTCGGTGCGCGAAGTGGCCGGGCAATCGGTGGACCAGGTACTGGTCGGTTCCTGCACCAACTCCTCTCTCCGCGACCTGACCGTGGTGGCCAGGACCCTCGAGCAGTATGAACTCAGCCGGGACCTGAGTTTCGAGATCAACCCGGGCAGCCGCCAGGTCCTGGAAAACATAACCGCCCGGGGCGACCTGCTGACCCTGATTCATGCCGGGGCCAGGATCCACCAGTCCGGCTGTCTCGGCTGTATCGGCATGGGCCAGGCCCCGCCCACGGACGGGGTCTCGCTGCGAACCTTCCCGAGAAACTTTCCGGGCCGCAGCGGCACGACGGGTGACCGGGTCTACCTCTGCAGTCCCGAAGTAGCCGTGGCCAGCGCCATCAAGGGCGTCATTACCGATCCCCGCGACCTGGGTGATTGCCCGGAGTTTACCCTGCCGGAGCACTATCTGCCCGGTGAGGAGCGGATCGACCGGCCCTGGCCGCAAGACAACCAGGTGGAGATTATCCGCGGCCCCAACATCGCCCCTTTTCCCGATTTTGCCCCGCTGCCGGAGACCTGGCGCGGCCGGGTCATGCTGAAGGTGGGTGACAATATCACCACGGACCACATCATGCCGGCCGGCGCCAGGATCCTGCCCCTGCGTTCCAATATCCCGGCCATCAGCGAGTATGTCTTCAGCCAGATCAACGAGCGCTTTGCCGGCGAGATGAAAGAGGCGGCCCTGGCCGGGACCCAGGGTGCCATTGTCGGCGGCGAAAATTACGGCCAGGGGTCCAGCCGCGAGCACGCGGCCCTGGCCCCGCGCTACCTGGGGGTCCAGGTTAAACTGGTCAAAAGTTTTGCCCGCATCCACAAGGCCAACCTGATCAACTTCGGTATCGTGCCGCTGACCTTTACCGACCCGGCCGACTATGAACTGATTGAACAGGGCGCCGAACTCGTGATCCCCGGCATCAAAGAGGCCCTGCTCGGCGGCCGCAGCAGCGTGACGGTCGAGGTTGACGGCCGGCCGCTCGAAGCGGTGATTGACCTGTCCGTCCGGCACCGGGAAATCCTGGCGGCCGGCGGTCTCCTCAATTGGGCCCGGAGTAATTGATTTCAATTTCGTATTATAAATAGTATTTAGTGTCAAAAAAATGGAACATGATGTAATGTGCTGATTTGTCGTGATATTTAAATAAGATCCATCGGCAGGTCAGCCGATTGTTGTATAATAAATTATATCCTCCGGCCGTAAAATAAAGTCGTCCTGCTTTGGATTTTGCGGCCAACTTGTTGATAATAGATGATAAAACAAATATATCAATCGACACTCCATTGTTGGCATGTTAATTGCTATATTATGGATAATTCTTCATCTCTTTTCTCCTTTTTTCCCGGCTCAGCCGTTTTTTGGCTGAGCCGGTTTTTTTTGTTCATCATTGTGCCCTTTCAGGGTGCAATCCGCGAACCGTTCCGGCCGGCAAAAACGTGGCTGAGCCCGGCAATTTCCCGACCCGGCAGCTCATGAATCTCAGCTCAAAACGTGTTGCTCTCCGTCATTGTCCGGATTACGGACCGGCGGAGCTGGCGGCAGGGCTTGACCAACTGGTCGACACCTGCCTGGCCGGCATCGGTTTCAGCTCAATGCATGTCCTGCTCAAGCCCAACCTGATCAGCAGCCGCCAAGGGCCCCTGGCCTGTACCGAGGCTGCTTTCATCCTGGCCGCGGCCCGCTGTTTCCTGGATCGCGGGGCCCGGGTTTCACTCGGCGATTCCCCCGCCTTCGGCACGGCTACCGGAGTTCTGAAAAAGCTTGGCCTCCTCGGTCAGCTCCGGAAGTTATCCGTCCGGGTTACCGATTTCAAAAAGGTGCGCAAGCTGGTGCTGCCCTCGGGGGTCAGCGCCGGGCTGGCGGCCGATGCCCTGGATTGCGACCTGCTGGTCAACCTGCCGCGGGTCAAGGCGCATACCCAGCTGCGGGTGACCATGGCCGTGAAAAACTGTTTTGGTTGTCTTGCCGGCATGCGCAAGGCCTGGTGGCACATGGAGCACGGCGGCGCGCCTGGTCTTTTCGAGTCCCTGCTGGTTGAATTGCTGACCGTACTGCCTGACGGCATCACCCTGGTGGACGGCGTAACCGCCATGCATGAAACCGGTCCCCTTAACGGCAAACCATGTCAACTGGGAGTCCTGGCCGGTTCAACTAATCCGGTTGCCGTTGACCGGGCCCTGCTGGCAATAATCGGTCTTGAGCCCGAGGCCAGCCCGCTCTGGCAGGCCTGCGACCATGCCGGGCTGGCCGGGACCAGGCTGGCGGAGCTTGACTTTCCCCTGCTCGCGCCGGGGGATTTTCCGGCAACGAATTTTCAGGTCCCGATCGAGCTTACTCCCATCCGTTTCAATCCCTTTCGTTTTATCCGCAGCAGTATCAGAAGAATGCTGCATGGCCTTTCCTGAATACTGACCGCTTGCCGGTTGCATTCGTCAAAATAACTGATTACATTGGCAGGCCATTGGCGGCAACCTGAATCCGTTATCGGGTGGACCGCAGGGCGGCGCGGTGAAGAGTATAAAATGCATTTATTTGTCAATAATGCAATAAATTCCACATATTGCCTGGAATATTACCTCAAGCCGTCACGGATTCAGGGGCAAATAACCGAAGAACGTTCCCCATTGTTTGAAGTGAGGAGAAATATATGTTTGATCTGCATGGCAAGGTAGCCCTTATTACCGGCGGTTCCAGGGGAATCGGCCGGGCCATTGCCCTGCGCCTGGCTGAACAGGGCGCGGATGTGGTCATCAACTATGTGCGCCATCGGCGGGATGCCGAGGCGACGGTCGCGGCTATCGAAGGCAAGGGCGTTCGTTGCATGGCGGTCAAGGCGAATGTCGCCCGGGAAGAGGACGTGACCAGGATATTCGACGAGATCAGGACCGTCTATGATCATCTCGATATCCTGGTCAGTAACGCGGCGTCAGGCGTATTGAAACCGGTCATGGAGCTGACGACCCGGCATTGGAACTGGGCCATGGATATCAATGCCCGGGCCCTGCTGACCCTGACCCAGAATGCGGTGCCCATGATGGCCAGGGGCGGCAAGATTATGGCCGTTTCCAGCCTGGGAGCGGCCCGGGGGGTCGAAAACTACACCGTGGTCGGCGCGTCGAAGGCCGCCCTGGAGTCACTGGTCCGGCACCTGGCGGTGGAGTTCGGTCCCCTGGGCATCAATGTCAACACCATCAGCGCCGGGGTGGTTGATACGGACGCCCTGAAAAAATTTCCCAACCGGAACGAGATTATTGATGTTTCCCTGCAACGCACCCCGCTGGGCCGTTTGACCACTCCGGAGGATGTGGCCGATCTGGCGCTTTTTCTCTGTAGTGACCTGAGCACCATGATCCAGGGCCAGGTTATCGTGGTAGACGGCGGTTACGCCATCCAGGGGTGACCCCGGGGCGCCGGACGGCAGAGAACCTCGAAGATCAATGTCCGCCACCGGCTGCACCAGGACTGCGGAGACAAAAGAGGGTCGATCCGCGTGGTTGCGGCGATCTTTTGCCGGGGCTGCTGAACATACGCACCGATTACGATTAAAAGGGAATTTTGCCTGAAAATATCTTTTTCAGGTCTCTTTCCGTCAGACGGCGGTACTTGCCACGCTGTAGTCCGTTCAGCGTCAGCTCTCCATAGGCTGTGCGCTCCAGCTTTTTGACCGGATAACCGATGGCGGCCAGCATCTTGCGGACCTGTCGTTTCTTTCCTTCATGAATAATGAGTTCCAGGGTGGTTTCGGCGGGTTTTCGCTCAAGAATCCGCACCCTGGCCGGCCAGGTCCGGTGGCCGTCGATCAGGATACCTTTTTCCAGCTGCCGCAGTTGCCGGCTGTCCGGCCTTCCCGCAACGGTGGCGGCATAGGTTTTGTTGACCTCAAAGCGGGGGTGCAGGATAAAATGGCCCAGCCGGCCGTCATTGGTCAGGATGAGAGCCCCTGAGGTATCGAAATCAAGCCGTCCCACCGGGAAGACACGCTGGGATATATCCGGCAGCAGGTCGGTAACAATGGGCCGGCCCTGCGGGTCGGACAGGGTTGTTACGTAGCCGGTCGGTTTGTTGAGCAAGAGATAGATTTTTTTTTCAGAGGTGACCGGCCGGCCGTCAAAGGTGATGGTTTGCGTCTCCGGGTCCACCTTGAGCCCCAGTTCGGTGACCACGCGGCCGTCAACGGCAACCCGGCCCTGGAGAATCAGTTCCTCGGCCTTGCGGCGGGAGGCGATTCCGGCCCTGGCCATGATTTTCTGCAACCGGTCTGCCATCGGCTCAGGAGCAGGGGCAGGGTGGCCGGGGCCGGCGGCAGGCAGGGGAGCAGGAGAGTACGTCCATGGTCCGTTACCGCCACTGCGCCGGGATCATGGACTTGATTTTTCCGTCCACCAGTTTTTTGGTGGCCGGATCCACGGCCAGGACCTCGGTGTACCAGGGTTTCATCCGGCAGTCAAAGACGATGGGCGGGGTCAGGCCGACGTGAAAGCGGCGAACGGTCTGGCTGGCCCCGTGGATATCCGCCGCCGGTTCAAAGCGGGTGAAAAAGGTCCAGAGAAATTCCTGCAGGCTGCTGGTGGCCCCGGCGGTCGAATCGACCAGCAGGACGACCGGCCAGTCGGCGAGCCCCGGCCAACTGGCGAGTTCCCCGGCCAGGCCGGCGGCCTTTTCATAGGTGTCCCCTTCAACGACCAGGGTGCCGGGCAGGTAGACATAAGGTTTGCGGGCGGTGTCCGGCAGGGAACCGGAAAATGTTGCCGGCAGGTTGCGCCGTTTTTCCCTGCCCAGGCCCATCATCATGGCCTTGGACCCCTGGTTGACCGACGGGCCGGTATAATCCAGGGTGTCCTGGGAGACGTTGGCAAAGATAAAAAGGTCCCGCTCCCACTGGATCCGTTCCAGGACATGGGTCCAGAGTCCGGGAAAATCGGCGACGTCCAGGCTGCCGTCCGTCACGATCAGGAATTTGGTCAGTGACAGTTGCCCCTCGCTCAGGATCCTCAGCCCGGAGGCAAAGGCCTCGCGGGGATATCGGTCGGCAACCCGGGCCGCGGCCAGGCAGTGAAATCCTGTTTCGCCGAAGGTCTTGAGCTGGAGCACCCCCTTCATGACCAGGGGAAAGAGCGGCGACAGCAGGTCCTGGAGGAAATTGCCGATAAAAAAATCTTCCTGTCTGGGCCGGCCGACCACCGTGGCAGGATAAATGGCGTCCCGGCGATGGTAGAGATGGGTGGTCTGAAAGACGGGATAATCGTGCTGCAGGGAGTTGTAGCCGTAATGGTCGCCAAATGGTCCTTCGGGCCGGCGCAGTTTGGGCGGCACGCTGCCCTTGATGGCAAATTCGGCCTGGGCGACCAGCCGGTGGCCGCCCAGCGGGTCCGGGGTCATTGCCAGTTTTTTCCCCTGCAGGAGGGAGGCGAGCATCAGCTCCGGGATGTCTTCGGGCAAGGGGGCAATGGCTGCCAGCATCAGGGCGGGCGGGCCGCCGATGAAAAGAGTCATGGGCAGCGCCCGGTTCTGCTCCTCGGCCGCAAAATAATGAAAGCCGCCGCCCTTGTGGATCTGCCAGTGGATGCCGGTGGTGGTGTCATCAAAGCGCTGGATTCGATACATGCCGAGATTGTGGCCGCGGCCGTCAGGATGTTCCGTGTAGACCAGGGGCAGGGTGACAAAGGCACCGCCGTCCGAGTGCCAGCAGGTCAGGAGGGGCAGCTCCGTAAGGCGGGCCGGTTTTTGCAGGGATTCGAGTATCGGCGCGTGGCGGATGTTTTTCATACCGATTTTCAAGGTCTGGCCGACGAGCGGCCGGACCCGCCGCAGGGTGTCGAGGGAGGGCGGCAGCAGGTGTTCGGCCAGGTGGACCAGGTCACGGACAAAGTCCAGGGGCCGGCGGCCGAAGGCCAGTTCAAGGCGGCGGTCGCAGCCGAAGAGGTTGGTTACCACCGGGAAAGAAGAATTCTTGACGTTGGTGAACAACAGGGCCGGGCCGCCCCGGCCAATTACCCGCCGATGGATTTCCGCGATTTCCAGGAAGGGATCAACCGGGGCGTCGATGGTCAGCAGTTCATTCTCGCGGCGGAGAATGTCGAGAAAGTCTCGCAGGTTAAGAATGGGCCTCATGGTTGCAAAATTCCACTTTAAAGCCGCGGGACACGAGTTGCGAAAAAGGTCCTGCAGCTCACTACCGGCATGGGTTAGTTTTCCATAAACCCTCCACTCCCAGCGGAGGCCCCGGATAGGCAGAGCCTCTCCGGCGAGGATGTAGACATATTCCTGTTGTACAAAATAACAGGTCGGATTCAACCGGAATGACGTTTGTCCCCTAAAAACAGCTCGTGGTACTCTTTTTCCTGCAAATGATTGCGCATGACATCGGTAAGCAGATCAACGACCCGCATTATTTCATCGTCCGTCATGCGGGGGATGAGTACCGAGGTCAGGTCTTTCTTGTTGAAAAGCCGCAGGAAGGCTGCCAGGGATTTCTCGTCGGTGGTTCTGTTCAGGCCGAAACAGATTCCATGCGCCCCTCCCTGTTCCTCTTCCATCCCTTCAGCCTGCCTGGATTTTCCAGAAGACCTTGCGGTTCCTGGGGCCGTCAAATTCACAGAAGAAGATATGCTGCCAGGTGCCAAGCTGCAGGCGGCCGGAATCGATAAAGACCGTGACCGAACTGCCGGTCATGGTCGCCATGGCGTGGGCCGGCGAGTTGCCTTCCAGGTGACGGTAAGGGTAGGACTGCGGCACCATTTCCCGGAAGACCCCCAGCAGGTCATGCTGCACGGCCGGGTCCGCCCCTTCGTTGATGGTCAGACCGGCCGTGGTATGAGGGTTATAGACAAAACAGACGCCATCGCGGACGCCGCTCGCCGTTACCGCCTGCTGAACCTGGTTCGTGATATCCACAAACTCCATATGGGCGGAGGTGGAGACCGCGAATTTTCCCGCCGGCATGGCGGGTTTAATTACTCCGCAGCTGCCAGCGGCCATTCCGGTCCCGGCAGGCCGTGGTGTACGTTTTTTGCTGCCGGCCATTGATTATCGCATCAATTTCAGCCTTCCGGCAAACCCGCTTGTCGGGGGTGGTGTAGGCGGGTTGCGGTGTGACCCGGTACTGATAACCCGTATCCGGATTCACCCACGATGATGTACTGCCGGACACGCCCCGTTCATAGACATGGTTGAGCTGTTGGCGGTCGTATTTGTCCATTTCGTTGCCGACAATGTAGCCGAGCATGGTGCCGACCGCCGCGCCGATCAGGGTGGACTCCGTGTTATGGCCGATGATCTGGCCGACCAGAGCACCGCCGGCAGCTCCGCCAAGTGCGCCCTGCTGGCCCTTGTTCATGTTGGTACCCGCGCAGGAAGCGAGAAAAAAACCGGCAATAATCAAGATGGCAGCATATCGTTTCATGACATCCTCCTGAAGTTATAATATTTTTTTAAATCATGGTTTCGCGAGCCTCCGACTTGGCCGGACACTCATTATGTTCAGGGCAGACAGCCTCATTCTCTTCGACTGCCACTGAAGATGGCAGCCCCTTGGTGTTCTGCACGCCCAGCTTTCTCAAGGCCTCGGCACGGCTGATGAGGTTGCCCCTGCCCGAAGTCAGGCGTTTTCGAGCCAGCTGCCAGGCCTCAACGGTCTGGTTCAGCCGGCCGCCGACCTCTTCAAATGCCTCAACAAATCCTATAAATTTATCATAAAGATTCCCGGCCTGTTTGGCAATAGCTAAACTGTTGCGGCTTTGCTCCTCCTGGCGCCACATGTGGTTGATTGTGCGCAGAATAGCCAGCAGAGTCGAGGGGCTGGCCAGGATGATTTTTTTCCGCATGGCCTCGGTCAGCAGTTCCGGCTCCCGGCTGACGGCGGTCTGGAAAGCGCCCTCGGTCGGCAGGAAGAGCAGGACAAAGTCCGGGCAGTTGACCCCCGGCAGCAGATGATATTCTTTGCCGGCCAGGCTGTGGATGTGTTTTTTGAGCGAGTCGAGATGGTCTTGCAGGTAGTGTTGCTGTTCCTCCGGGGTTTCCGCCCGGCTGGCCTGCTCAAAGGCCGCGAGCGAGACCTTGGCGTCGATGATGATATCTCTGCCCCTGGGGAGATGGATAATGACGTCGGGCAGGCGGGTCCGGCCGTTTTTGTCTTTCAGGCCGACCTGGGTGTCGAATTCGTGACCGCGCTGGAGACCGGAATCCTCCAGCAGCCGCTCGAGAATCATCTCGCCCCAGAGTCCCTGCACCTTGTTTTGGCCTTTCAGGGCGTTCGTCAGGTTGACGGCATCCTTGCCGATCTGCTGGTTGAGGGTTTTGAGATGTTCGATTTCCTTGACCAGGGAAATCCGATCCCGGGATTCCCGGTCATAGACGTCTTCGACTTTTTTCTTGAACTCGCCAAGTTGCTCCCTGACCGGGTTCAAAAGTGCTGCCAGCGCCGTCTGGTGTTTTTGGCTCAGTATTTGTCCCTTTTCCGTAAAGATCCGGTCAGCCAGGATCTGAAAGTCCGATTCCAGCTGTTTGCGGGTGGTTTCGAGCAGGGTCCGGCCGGTGTCGGCCTGCTTTTCCGCCGCCGCCAGCGCGGTTTGCAAAGCGGCCAGCCGGGCGGCCAGGTCCCGGTTTTCATTCTGCAGGCCGGTCCGTTCACTGCGCAGCCGTGTTGCGGTCTGCTCAAGCATGGTCAATGCGCTTTGCTGCTGTTCCGCCCGGGCTGAACAGAGCAGCAGCCGGCGGCGCGCCCGGCGCAGGGCCGAAATGCTGTAAAAGCAGGTCAGGGCCAGCCCGGTCAATGCCAGGCCGGCCAGGATCAGAAGAGTTGTGTTGCTGAAATACATGTCTGCCGGTAACGACTCTTAGGCGCTTAACGGCAGCGGTTAAGACGGCGCAGTTCTTCCAGTTCTTCGAGGAGATCCAGGACCAGCGCGCAGCCGGGCAGGTTGATCCGCAGGTCACGCTGCAGCCTGAGGGCAGTCTGGGTCCGGCGGATTTCGACGGCGGAAAAGCACCATTGCTGCGGACCGCTGCCCCTCGGCCTGAGCAGACCTTCGTCGATCATCTCGTGAATCGTCTCGGCGGAGACATTGCACAGGCTGCACAGATCACGCAGGTTGCAGATCATCTCTTCATCAAGGACCGTTCCGGTCAGCAGGGTCAAGTTTTGTGGCATTATTTTACACCCCCATGTTCTCTCTGGGGTTTATCGGCATGAGGCGGGCCATTTCCTGGTACAGCTTTTTCTGTTCTCTGGTCCGGGGCTTGGGCACGACGACCCGCAGTGTCACGTACTGATCACCGGTTTGCGTGGCGCTGCAGAGACCCCGGCCCTTCAGGCGCAACTTGGAGCCGCCCTGGGAGCCGGCCGGAATCTTGAGCTCGACATTGCCGCCCAGGGTGGGCACGGTGACCGTGGCGCCGAGGGCCACCTCCCAGGGGGTGACCGGCAGCGTCAGGTAGATATCCCGCTTTTCAGCATGAAAGAGCGGGTCCTCGGCAAAGGCGATTTCGAGATAGAGATCGCCGCTTTTTCCGCCGCCGGCTCCCGGCATGCCCTGGCCTTCCAGCCTGATCCTCTGCCCCTCGATAATACCTTTGGGAATGGTGACGTGCAGGGTATGAGGTTTGGTGGTGACATGACCGTTTTCGTCAACCACCGGACGGGTCAGGGTGATGGTCTGTTTGGAGCCGAGATAGGCATCCTGCAGGCGGATGACGATTTTGGCATGCTGATTTTCACCCTGCATCCGGAAGGTTCTCCGGGTTCCGCCGCCGGTATAGTGGCTGCGGCCGAAGAGTTCTTCAAAGAAATCACTGAAACCGCCGCTGGCCGCCTCGGTATATCCGGCCCCGGAAAATTCGAAACCGGCATCCCAGTTCGGCGGCGGTTTGAAATCCTGACCGGCTTGCCAGTTGGCGCCGAACTTGTCGTACGCGGCCCGTTTCTCCGGATCACTGAGGACCTCGTAGGCCTCCCCCACATCCTTGAATTTTGTCTCGGCGTCGGTTTCCTTGCTGATGTCCGGATGGTACTTGCGGGCGAGGCGACGATAGGCCCGTTTGATTTTATCCTGGGGGGCATCCCGGGAAACACCGAGAATATGGTAGTAATCCTTGTATTCCATTTTGTCCTTGAGCAGCCTCCGTTTCTTTTTGCTTTGCAGGCAGTTACAGGATACAGTAAATATCGTCTCATGAAAAGGAAAGAAAAAAGTTGCAGATCGTGATTATGGCAGGTTTTTTTACTGAAAAAAGAGAAAAAAAACGGCGGAGACGCTATGCCCCTGAACATGAATGCGGTTTTCACTTTATGGTGAACTTGTTACTATGGTAGTAGTAAAGGAAAAGAAAACAGGGGCGGCAGTTTCCAGCCGGGATGGTTTTCCCGCCCGGATCGTGCTGGCCGGCTTTCGGGCAACGGGAAAGTCGGCGGTGGGCGGCCGGCTGGCCGTGCGGCTGCAATATCGCTTTATCGATACCGACGAAGAACTGTGTGCCCGGATGAAGGGCAGTGTCACCGCCTTTGTCCGCCGGAGCGGCTGGCCGGCCTTCCGCAAGCTGGAGCAGGCCCTGCTGGTCGAGCTGGCCGGGACCGAAGGGGTGGTCATCGCCACCGGCGGCGGTGCAATTCTGCACCAGGACGAATGGCGGCTGTTAAGAAAGGGCAGCCTGGTTGTCTGGCTGCGGGCCGGAGCCGCGACCATCCGCAAGCGCCTGGAAGCGGATGCCGCGTCAGCCGGCCAGCGCCCGTCACTGACGGGAATTGATCCGGGCCGGGAGATTGAAGAGGTGCTGGCTGCCCGGGAATCATTATATCGGCGGGGTTCGGATGTGGTCATTGAGACGGAGCATCGGACGCCGGAGGATATCGCCGCGGAAATCGAGCACCTTTGCGCGTCGTTTCGTAACTGATCACGGAGTTTGTAACTGTTTGATTTCACATATCGCAGAACTGTAAGATGGCACAGGTGCCCTGGATTCACGTAGTTTTTCCTGCACGCTATAGTCCCTCTATGCGGGCAGGAAAAACCGCGTGAAGACGGGGTGCCTGTGACGGCTTACGCCGTTTCGCCGTTGAGGGTTGAACTATGGCAGGAAATACATTTGGCACCCTGTTCCGGGTGACGACCTGGGGAGAATCGCATGGCCGGGCCATCGGCGCGGTCATTGACGGTTGTCCGCCGGGCATCGAGTTGACGCCGGAAATTATTCAGCAGGAACTGGAGCGCCGGCGGCCGGGTAAGAGCGCCGGGGAAAGTCCGCGCCGGGAACCGGATGTCGTCGAGATCATGTCGGGGACCTTCCGGCCGGATAACGCCCCCGGCGAGCTGACCACCGGCACCCCGATTTCTCTCATCATCTTTAACCGGGACGCGCAGTCCAAGTCCTATGACAACCTGAAGGATGTCTTCCGCCCCGGCCACGGTGACCTGAGCTATCAGGCCAAGTACGGCATCCGCGATCATCGCGGCGGCGGCAGGGCTTCGGCCCGGGAAACGGCGGCCCGGGTGGCGGCCGGGGCCGTGGCCGGCCAGCTGCTGCGACTGCACGGCATGGAGGTCACCGGCTACACCGTGGCCCTGGGCGGTGTCCGGACGGACAAGAGGGATCTGGCCGTCATCCGGGAGAACCGGCTTTTCTGCCCGGATAACGAGGCCGCCGCCCGCATGGAAGAGCGGATCAGCGAGGTTCGGAGTCAGGGTGATTCCCTGGGCGGGATTGTCGAAATCCGGGCGGTCTGCCCGCCGGGCCTGGGCGAGCCGGTTTTCGACAAGCTCGACGGGGAGCTGGCCCGCGCCCTCATGTCGATCGGCGCGGTCAAAGGGGTGGAGATCGGCGCCGGCTTTCAGGCGGCCGCAATGCTTGGCTCGGCCAATAACGATGCCATCTCCCCGGCAGGATTCCTCGGCAACAATGCCGGCGGTATCCTGGCCGGAATTTCCAGTGGCGGGGATCTGATCGTCCGGGTGGCGGTCAAGCCGATCCCCTCCATCGCCAAAGAGCAGCAGACCGTCAACCTGGACAACGAGCCGGTTGTCATCAAGGTGGGCGGCCGGCACGATATTTCGGCCATCCCCCGTATCGTGCCGGTGTGCGAGGCCATGGTGCGGTTGACCCTGGCCGATCATCTCCTGCGTCAACTGGCCCTGCTTGAAACCGGACGAAGGTTAAAAGATCATGACCGCCAGCACTGCTGATAAACGGAAGATCCGCAGCGTCTGGATGGTCAGCCGCGAGTATGACGGTCTGGCCGGAGCCGGCGGCGTCAAGGATGTGTGCCGGCAGCTGGCCGAGGCCCTGGTCGAGCACGGCGGTTGCGCGGTGCGGGTGATTATCCCCCGCTACGGCTTCATGGAGCCCCGGTCCCTTGGCTTCAAGCCGCTGTCGCTGCCGGGCCGGCAGCCGGTGATGCCCTGTCCCGGCAGTTGGCACCGGACCTTTGACGTGGACATGAATTACGTTGACGAGAATCGCCGGGAGGCGGTCTCAATCTGGCAGAACGAGATCCAGGGCGTTACCGTTTTCCTGGCGGAGGCGGAACGCTTTGCCGAAAAACTCGGGGTTTACGCCTATACCGCCGAGGAAGAAAAGCGGCATTCCTGGCAGCGCCAGGGCATGGGCCATTATGATTATTTCGCCATGAATATCCTGCTGCAGAAGTCGGCCATCGCCCTGATGATTCTCCTGGATGAGCGGCCCGACGTGATCCACTGCCAGGACGGTCATGCCGCGGTCCTGCCGGCCATGCTCCGGGAACACGAGGGTTATAGTCATTTTTTCCGGCAGAGCGGCTGCGTGGTGACGGTACACAATGCGGGAATCGGTTACCATCAGGACGTGGCCGACCTGGAGTTCGCCGCCGCCGTTACCGGCCTGCCCGACCGGGTGATTCGCGCCAACACGCTGAACGGCAGCTTTGATCCGTTTATCGCCGCCGCCGACTATGCGGTGCTGAATACGGTCAGTGAGCAGTATGCCCGTGAACTGCAGGAGACGGATGAAGACGTGCGGACCGGCGGACTCGGTCATGGCCTGTTGCAGCGGGGAGTGCGCCTTGCCGGTATCACCAACGGCATCAACCCGCAGGATTTTGATCCAACCGAGCCGGAAAAACTGGGCCTGCCCGCCGCCTTTGACGTAGCCGGCGGCCACCTGGAAGGCAAGAGGATCTGCAAGGAAACACTGATACATTCCCTGCACCTGGTAAAAAAACGGGCCCGGGTCGTGCAGCACGGTTTTCTGGCCGCAAAGCCGGGGCAGCCGCTTTTTACCTTTGTCGGCCGGCTGACCCTCCAGAAGGGCGTCGATCTTCTGGTGCAGAGCCTTGAGTTGCTCCTGGCCGAGGATGCCGGTTTTCAGGTGCTGATCCTGGGCAGCGGCGCTCCCGAATTCGAGGCCCGCCTTATCGAGCTGGCGGCAGGGGATGAGTTCGGCGGCCGGATCTGTTTCCTCCAGGGGTATGATCCCGACCTGGCCCTGCAGGTGTATGCGGCCGGTGACTTTTTCCTGATTCCTTCCCTGTATGAACCCTGCGGCCTGACCGATTATATCGCCCAGTTATTCGGGAACCTGCCCATTGTTCATTACGTGGGCGGCCTGGTCAAGGTGATCGACGGGGCCACGGGGTTCGCTTACCAGGACCACACCCCGTCGGCCCTGGGCGAAACCATGTGGCGGGCCATGACGCTCTACCGCTCATCGCCGGCCGGAATCAAAACCATGCAGCAGGCGGCGGTCCGCCGTATTTACGAACATCATACCTGGGAGAAGGTCGTGGGCCGTTATCTTGAACTCTATGAGCAGGCCAGAATGATGGTCTGCCGTTATTGAGCAATGAATACCGGGCTGTCGGCACCAAATGGTGATCCGCCGGAGCAGCGGAATCCGTGGTTTGAGAAACGGCATGATTTTTTTGTCCGCCGGGCGATCGATGAGTTTTTTCGTCTCACCCGCTCCTTTGAGGATATTTATCTCATCTACCTGGAGTGCCGGAGCCCCGGGATCGATCCCTGTATCGATCTGCTTGACCGGCAGACCGGCGAGGTACGGGCCAGGCTGTGGGACCGGCTTACGGTCATGGTGGGCACGGAAAACGAAAAAGGCCCCCTGTGGCGGCTGAAGGATCTCTGTCATCTCGTCTGGCCGAAAAGCGATGAACCTCAGGGGCAGGGCGGCAGCCTGATCGACTGGCTTGCCGGTGCGGTCTTTCACGAGGCCATGAAGCTCAAGGAGAATATTTATCTCCTGAACAGCTATGGTCCGGCCGCCTCTAAGATGCGGAGTTGTCCGGCCGGCCTGGTGCGGTTTTCCGGCCCCGGCCCGGCCCCGGTTCCCCGGCTGGAGAGTATGATCGATGTCCGGGGGCTGATCAGCCGGGCCGCCGCCGATGTGGTCGGCCAGATGGAACAGATCGCCTTTTTGCTGACTCATGCCGCTTTCATCCTGCGGCTGATGATGCCGGATCTGGCCCGGAACATGCTGGTGGTCCGCCTGCTGGTGGAACGGGAAGGTGTTTTGCGGCGGTTATGGGGGGAATCCCTGGAGGCGGTGTTTACGGATATGTTCTACGGGGATGCCGCCGAGGGCTTCTGTACCGCGGGCAGGAGTTATCTGCGCGGCCAGTGGTTCCCGCAGGCGCTGCGGATGTATCAGAAAGCGCTTGCCGTGAGTCCGACATGCGATGAGGCGATAACCAGGTTGGTGCAACTGCAGGCCGTTGTCCGTGAGAATCGGCAGCTGCTTGGTGTGGCATAAATCCTGAATCCGTGACGGCTTGAGGTAATACCATAGGCACTATGTGGGATTTATTGCCTTATTGACAAATAAATGCATTTTATACTCTTCACCACGCCGCCCTGCGGGGCGCTCGATAACGGCACAGCTGCTGCGTTGGCAACTCGTTGATATCGCACAGGATAATCAACATCGTTGCCGCCTCGAAGGTCTCGCAGGCTCGCTATCTGCATCTGTACCGTTCTCGAACGCTCACGGATTCAGGTAAATGACGATATAGAACAGGAGGAATGAGCCATGACAGTAAAGATAGGGATCAACGGGTTTGGGCGGATCGGCCGGAATATTTTCCGGGCAATCAGTCAGGACGAGGCGTTTGCGGACATTGAGGTGGTGGGTATCAACGATCTGACCGATGTCCGGACCATCGCCCATCTGCTCAAGTATGATTCAATCATGGGTGTTTTTGCCAGTGAGGTCACGGTGGACGGGAACGGCGTCGTGGTGGACGGCCGGCCGGTTGCCGTCACCAGCCACCGGCAGCCGAAGGATATTCCCTGGATGGATCTCGGGGCGGAATATGTCCTGGAGTGTACCGGTCTTTTCCGGGACGGTGATTCGGCCAAGGCCCATATCGACGCCGGGGCGTCCAAGGTGATTATCTCGGCCCCGGCAAAAGGCGGGGTCAAGACCATTGTCATGGGCGTGAATGAAGATGAATACGATCCCACCGACCACCATGTGGTTTCCAATGCCTCATGCACGACCAACTGCCTGGCCCCCGTGGCCCAGGTTATTTTGAATCATTTCGGGATCAGGCGGGGCTTGCTGACCACGATTCACGCCTATACCGGCGATCAGCGGCTTCTTGATTTTCCGCATAACGACCTGCGGAGGGCTCGGGCCGCCGCCATGTCCATGATTCCCACCAAGACCGGCGCCGCGGCCGCGGTTGCCCTGGTTCTGCCGGAACTCAAGAACAAGTTCGACGGCCTGGCGGTGCGGGTGCCGACTCCCAATGTATCCCTGGTGGATGTGGTCATGGAGGTGGAAAGGGAAACCTCGGTCCCCGAGGTGAACCAGGCCCTGCAGGAGGAGGCCAGCCGCTACCTGCGCTATACCGACGAACCCCTGGTTTCCATCGATTTTCAGGGGGATCCGCACTCGTCCATTGTTGACGGGCTCTGTACCAGGGTCCTGGGCAACTCCGTGAAGGTCATGGCCTGGTACGATAACGAGTGGGGCTATTCCAACCGGATGCTTGACCTGGTTATGCATATGGCGGCCAGTAAGCCCTTGTAGTCGTACGAGTTCACCCGCACCTCATCTTCGCCCGTTTTGGCCTCCTCGCATCCGCCAAGGATAGATTCGGAGTCCAAAACGAACGAATCCAAGGCACTGGTGAACGCGTACGGGCTGAGTATCCTTACCCGAGGTTGTCCGCCCCTGGTGAACGGTGACGCCCGGCCCGGCTTCGTTCAGGGCTTCTCGACGCGCGGCGGGCCGGCGGGCTTGAGGGGTAAACGAATGGTAAAGCGGCTGCCGTGGTCGACCTCGCTCTGCACTGAAATCATGCCCCGGTGATTCTGGATGGTCTTCAAGGCAAAGGTGAGCCCGAGACCAGGACCATAGAGCTTCGAGGTGGAAAAGGGGTCATAGATATTTTTGATCACGTCCCGGGGAATGCCTTTGCCGCTGTCACTGATTTCGATTTCAAAGAAACCGTCATGGACCCCGGAGGCAATGGTGAGCTTTTTTTCGGGACTGTTCTCCATGGCCTCGATGCCGTTCTCGATGATGCAGGCGATGGCGGTCGCGAGATTGTCACGGTCGGCCGGGATCAGGGGCGGATTTTCCATCAGGCGGGTTTCCACGGTGATTTTTTTGTCCCTGATCTGCGAATCATTCCGGGCCAGGGCCAGCCTGATAATTTCGTTCATGTCGGCCTTCTCCGTGTAGGACAGAGTGGCGGACTTGAGGGCCAGCAGCTTGGCGACCATTTTTTCCAGCGCCCCGACATTCTGCAGGATGATGTCGAGATATTTGATGTTCGGGTCATCCGCCGCCAGGTTGTCCCTGACGCGCCGGGCAAAGCCGCCTATGGTCACCAGCGGGTTGCGCACCTCATGGGAGACTTCGTCCACCATCTGGTCAAGGGCTGCCAGCTTTTCCTGTTCGGCCTGTTTGATACTGGCGTCTTTGCGGGCCAGGAGAGACCTGACCCGGGCGGCCAGCTCTTTGTAGTCAAAGGGTTTGGTGAGATAACCGTCGGCCCCGGTGTCGAGGCCCTTGACCTTGTCCGGGATCCCACTCTTGGCGGTGAGCATGAGGATGGGGATATGCTTTGTGGTCTCGTCTTTTTTGAGCCGCCGGCAGACCTCGTAACCGTCCAGCTTGGGCATCATCACATCCAGGAGAATGATATCCGGCTCGTAATCCCGCACCTGTTGGAGGGCCTCTTCGCCGTCATAGGCCGCCGCCGTATCATACCCCTCGGACCGGAACCTTTTGGTCAGCAGTTCAACGGTGTCGATGGTATCGTCGACAATCAGGATTTTTTCCTTTTTTTCCACAGTTGCGGCTCCGCAGGCGGTCAACCCAGAAAGGGTTTGATCCGGTCGTAAAGATCATGGACATTGATGGGTTTGGTGATATAGCCTTCACAGCCGGCGGCCAGCGCCTTCTCCCTGTCACCTTTCATGGCATGGGCGGTGAGGGCGATGATCGGGATTGCGGCAAAGTTCTTGTCGCTTTTCAGCCGCCGGGTTACCTCGTGGCCATCGATTTTGGGCAGTGAGATGTCCATCAGGATCAGGTCCGGCCGCTCTGTTGTGACTTTTTCAAGGGCGTCCTCGCCGTCAACTGCTTCAACAAGCTGTAATCCTTTATTCTTCAGGATTTTTATCACCAGCTCCCGGCTGTCCAGGTTGTCGTCCACAACCAGGATTTTTTTGGGTGGTTTGTTTTGTCCTTCCATCGGATAGCTCCATATTACCTCCGTGTTCGGTGTTCACGAAATCACGAAGGGTTTTTTTTTTCTTGTATACGTGACGGCTTGGATCCAGGGCCTTGCATCTGCACCGTTCTCGAACGCTCACGGATCCAGGTGCTACATCTTGCTGATTATCGCTTTGAGTTCCGCCAGCAGGACGTCCTCTTCCAGCAGGCCCCGGTTCAGGATCGCCTGGATGCCGCCGTTTAGTTTCATGATCTGTTCGCCGCTCAAATCCTTTTCGGTAATAAGAATAAAGGGGATATTTTTTGTTTTTTCTTCCGCCCTGACATGTTTGACGAGATCGAGTCCGGACCCTGAATCAGGCATAATCAGGTTGACGATGATTAGATCCGGTTTCGTCCGGTTCAGGGCATCCATGGCTTCCTGACTGTTAGCCGCGGCCGTCAGTTCCACGTCGGCCTCTCTCAGGAAGCCGGCCATGAGCTCCCTGGTCTCCGGTTCAGGGTCGACGATGAGCACCTTTTTGATCCGGGTCAGCTTTTCCAGGTTTTTTAATTTATTCAGCAAGACCTTTTTATTGATCGGTTTGACAATGTATTCGGCGGCCCCCAGGCTGAAGCCCCTGTTCTTGTCATCGACGATAGAAAGGATGATGACCGGGATATCCTGGGTTGCCGGGGTGCTTTTCAGCTCCTGCAGGACCTGCCAGCCGTCCTTGCCCGGCATCATGATATCCAGGGTAATGGCGGCGGGCCGGATCTCAAGGGCTTTGTCGACCGCATTTTCGCTGTCCATCAGGCCGATAACGTTGTAGGCGTTACCGATATTTTTCCGGATCAGCTCAATAACCTCGGGGTTGTCGTCAATGACCAGTATTGTTTTGCGCGTCGTTTTGCCGGCCTGATTTGTCGTCGGGACCTCCTGGTCCCCGTTGCCGTTGTCCCCGGCCGGCTTGTTGTTTTTGCTGAGTACCAGTTTTTCAAGTACTTCGCAGGCCTTGCAGAACTCCACTTTTTCAGGGTACTTGGCCACCTGGATCCCCTTGCAGTGCGTACCGGCAATCAACCAGCAACGGTGTTCCTTGCTGCCGTAAGCCGGGCAGCTGGTCTGGCCGCAGTGGGTATATTCCCAGCACCTGATGACCTTGCCGCCGTAGGTCGGTTCCTTGAGAAAGGTTTCGGGCGGTTTATTGAAATATTCGGCAAATTTTTCCGCCATGATCGGTTCAAGCACCGGCTCGGCCGGTTTGTCAAACACCTTTTTCTGGGCCGGCAGGGTGAATATCAGCTTGGTGCCCTTGCCGAATTCGCTTTCCGCCCAGATGACTCCTTTGTGCAGGACAACCAGGCCCCTGGCAATGCTGAGGCCAAGGCCGGTGCCCTCGTATTGGCGGATGGTGGAGACATCGATCTGGCTGAACTTGTCAAAGAGCTTGCCCATGTCATCTTTTTTGATGCCGATGCCGGTGTCTTCCACGCATATTTCAATAAAAAGCGGCTTCTCGCCCGGCTTTATACCGATGCTCGAGGGGCGGGCATGGATGGTGATCCCCCCCCGTTCGGTGAACTTGACGGCATTGGACAGGAGATTGTTCAGGATCTGCCTGGTCTTGTCATCGTCGATAAAGACCGGCGGCAGGTCAGGGGCAAAGTCAAAGGAGATCGTCAGGTTTTTTTCCTCGAGGGCGGGCTTAAAAGTGGAGACGGTCGTTTTGATTAGCTCCTTGATGTCCGTTTCCTCGGGGACGAGTTCGATTTTGCCGGATTCGATTTTCGACATATCGAGAATGTCATTGATGAGTTGCAGGAGGTGCTTGGCGTTGTTGGCCACCTTCTGCAGACTCTTTTCCTGTTCCTCGTTGATCTCGCCATCCACCCGGTCAAGGAGGAGGGCGGTATAGCCGATGATGGAATTCATCGGGGTCCGCAGTTCGTGCGACATGTTGGCCAGGAAGGATGATTTGAGCCGGTCAAGCTCCCGCAGCTCGCGGTTGGCCTGCTCCAGCAGGAGGGTGCGGTCCCTGAGCATCATGGTGCGCCGGGCGACCTCGTGCTCCAGTTCCCGGCTGAAAGAGGATATCTTGTTATAGAGTTTTTCCAGGTTGTCGAGCATCTGGTTGGTATGGGCGGCGATTTTGTCCATAACGCATTTGTCACATTCTTCGCCGGACAAGGCCGCCCGGACCTTCAGGTTGCCCTCGGAAGCCTGGGCCAGGACTTTTAAAAGATTTTCCGCCCGGAGTTCAAGATATTGGCGCTGTTCTTCCTCGCGCTTGGCCATCTGCTTGACATACTGCAGCCTCTCGACCTCGAGAATGTCGGAGATGTCCTTGAATACCTCTACCGCGCCGACAATCCGGCCATGGGCGTCTTTCATGGCGCTGGCGCTGGTCATGATGGGGATTTTTTTCCCTGTCTTGCTGACAATGGTTGTCCTGATGCCCTTGACGGGGAGTTCTTCCTTGAAGGTTCTTTGCACGGGGCAGTCGGTCTTGTTACAGATGTCACTGTGTAAAATTTCGCGGCAGGTGAGTTTGCCTTCCGTTTCCTCCCTGCTGTAGCCGGTGAGCAGGGCGCATGCTTCGTTCATGTAGGTCACGATCATATCGAGATCGACCATGAACAGGGGGTCGGCGATGACTTTTTTCAGGCTGTCGGCCACCTCGATCTGTTCCTTGATGCTGGTGACCATCGAGTTGAAGGACTCGCCGAGGACGCCGATGGAATCCTCGCTCCGGACCGGCACGGACACGGTAAGGTCCCCCCGGGCCAGTTGTTTCGCCTTGGCGGCCAGTTCACTGACGGGCCTGGTGACCAGCTTGATCAGCAGGAAATAGATCAGGGCGATGATGACCCCGATGCCGAGGACGCTGATGGCGATGGTTTTGTCGCGCAGCGAGGCGATGGCCGCATAGGTGGCATCGGTGGAGCGCTTGGTCAGCAGGCTGCCCAGTACTTTCCTGGTGGCGCCGTGGCAATGATGGCATTCTTTTTCATTGAGAATGCGATGGATGGTAATCAGGTATTTCCTGCCGTCCTGTTCCTCTTCAAATGATACCTGATGGCCGGGGGCGCCATTGTGCAGGAGTTTTCCGAGGGCCGCCAGGGCCTCCGGGCTGTGGACGAACCGGGCGACCGGGGTGTTGATTCTCTTCGTATCGGTGGCAAAGACAATCCGCTGGTCGAAATCACAGATCACGATTTCCGTGCCGTGCAACTGGTTCCTGATGTCGGAAAACTGTTTTTCAATCGAGGCGCTGTCGCCGACCGACATGGGATGCTTGATTCCGGCATAGGCCAGGGATTTCATCTCCTGGCCGAATTCGGTCATCCTTTCCCTGATCTGTTCCCGCTGGTTTTTAACGCTGATGCTGATGACCGCACTCATAACCAGGGCCACACTGATGGTGAGGACGATCAGGATCTTCAGGGTCAGCCGTTTTTTGATGGGATCAAGGAGGCTGAACATATCAATGCCCCCCGCCATGGATAAGCGGCGTGTACCTGAAGGCCTTGATCCGGGCCGAGATATGGCAGACTTCGCAATCTTTCCTGGTCAGATGACTTTTGATGGCGGCGGGGTCTTGGGTTTTGGCATGGATTGAGCCCGGCCCGTGACAGACCTCGCAGCCGTCGTTTTTCAGCTCCGGAGTCTTTTCGACGCTGATAAAGCCGCCGGGCTTGCCGTAACCCGTTGTGTGACAGCTATAGCATTTTTTAAGATCATCTTTGCTCAGACCTTTTTTTAGTCGTTCAATGGACTGGTATGATTTACTTTTCTGGGCATACTTGGTAAAGCTGGCATATTCTTGTTTGTGGCAGGGCCGGCAGGCCCTGGAGCCGATATATCTTGCTACCTGTCCCTTGCTGCCGGCGAATGATGGAGTCGAAATCAGGACCGCAAGACAGAAGAAGGTGCCGGTCAGAGTGAGGAAGAGGCCGTGGTGTCTGAGAGTCGACAATAACCCGCCGGTCATAATCGTACCTGCTGGAAAAGATGACGGAAACAAGTGCCGGCAACGGGTAATGGAGCTTGCCGAACACTGAAATTTACCCTTGCTTAATTTATACCTGCTACCGGCGGGTCTGTCAATTTTACCAGCCAGTTGCGACTCGGTTTTTCGGAAATAAAGAAATTGACTCGGCCGCCGTTTTATTGTACTCAACAAAAGATCATACTTAATAAAATTACAGAGTTTTTCAGGTTCCGCCGGGACGGATGAAAAGGGAACCCCGTGCAAATCGGGGACGGACCCGCCGCTGTAATCCCTTTTTCTTTGGGAAAGAAAAGACCCTGGCAGTCGTGAGTGCCACTGTTGCGCCGAGGTGCAACGGGAAGGCCGCTGCCAGGGTGGGAAAGTCAGAAGACCTGCCTGAAAAAAATTACAGCAGGACTCCGTGGACCAGGGACTGCTGACGACGAATCTGCGGGAAAATCAGGGACCCCGGATCGATAATAATCGGTCCGGGGTTTTTTTATTTTCGCAAAACGGACAAATTTATCATGCGAATCTGGGAAGTGTTTCAGAGCGGCGGGCCGGTGATGTGGCCGCTGCTGGCCTGTTCTTTTATTGCCCTGGTTGTTATCCTGGAGCGGACCATGTTCTGGCTTGGCGCCTTTTGGCAGCGAAGCGGCGATTTACCCGGTGAGGTCCTGGGTCTGGCCGCCAGGGGACAGTGGGAACGGATCAGGCAGCGGACAGAGGGCAGCCGTAATTATGTGATCCGGGTGCTGATCTCCGGTATCCTGCACCGGGATTTTGACATGGGCAAGGCCATGGAGGCTGAAGCCGAGCAGCAGATCAGGGAGATGCGGCGGTTTATGGGGGTGCTTGACACCATGATCACCGTGTCGCCGCTGCTGGGCATTTTCGGCACGGTACTCGGCATCATCACTTCGTTCAAGGTCCTGGGCATGTCAGGCCTGCAAGACCCCAGGGCGGTGACCGGCGGCATAGCCCAGGCGCTGATCACGACGGCGGCCGGGCTCGGCATTGCCATTGCCTCGGTTTTTCCCTACAATTATTTCAACAGCCGTATCGATCATGCCTGTCACGAGATGGAAAAGTACGCCACCGGCCTTGAGCTGGCCTATGAGCGCGCAGTCGCCGAAAACGGTAAAAAAACGGAGCTGGACGCGGCATGAAAATCGGTAGGCGCGTTATAACCCGGCCGGTACGTATCGAGATGGTGCCGCTGATCGATATCGTCTTCCTGCTGCTGGTTTTTTTTATCTACGCCATGCTGTCCATGGCGGTGCAGCGGGGAATGAATGTGGACCTGCCGGTTTCGACTCGCACCGTCCGGGCTCCGGAATCGTCTTTGTCCGTATCGGTAGTGGACCGGGGGGGGCGGGCGGTCGTTTACCTGAACAAGGAAAAAGTGACGCTTGCCGGGCTGGAAACCAGGCTGCGACAGAAGGCCGGCAGGGGGGGCGCCAAACCGGCGGTCTTGATTTTTGTCGACAAGACCGTTTCCTACCAGCAACTTTATCGGGTGCTTGACCGGATCAACGCTGCCGGCATCTCCGCCCTGTCGCTGCAGGCAGAGCAGAAGAGGTAAGCCGTGCAGCGGTTGCTCGCGGCCCTGGTGCTGGCCCTGGTCTGCCATGTCCTGTTTTTGCGCATGCG
>UOEY01000118.1_pt1 | contig 40846 bp, 29 predicted proteins | sample 1989501 | NCBI WGS metagenome assembly UOEY01 (sample SAMEA4712198, study PRJEB27164) | hydrothermal vent metagenome | biome: marine basaltic hydrothermal vent biome; feature: marine hydrothermal vent; material: mineral | place: Pacific Ocean | collected 2011-06-14/2011-07-23 | depth 1691 m | reverse complement strand
TCCGTCCAGGACAAACCGGTCAAAATCCCGATCCGGCACGACCTGCATGCGGACGGCATAAAGAGGCAGGGAAACGGCATGCCCCCGCAGTTTGACCAGGTCCTTTTCCGTAGTGATCAATGCCCCGGCCCCGCACTGTTCGGCCTGGCGTACCAGGTCCTTGATCCCGGCCCCGCGATAATGAAAATGATCGGGCAGACCGCGGAAACCGACCGTCTTGATCCCCAGCGCCGCCAGGGTCTGCCGAAAACCTTCCGGCCGGGCTATGCCGCTGAATCCGAAACAGGGTTCCTCCCCTGGCAGCATGCCGGCCAGAGTTCGCACCTGGCCGTCAGCCATGAGCTGCACCAGACAGTCGACCTGGTATTGAGCGAAAAAAACAGGGCGGCCCGGAAATCGATTCCGCAGCAGCCCGGCAAAGCGTTGGGCCCGGTCCCGGTTCGCCCCGCAGGTGCCGGTCAGCACAAAGCCATGACATCTCCTTAACGCCCTGGTCGGTTCGCGGAGATCCCCGCCCGGGAAGACCCGGCTGTTACCGGCAAGAGTATCGGCATTAAACAGAACCAGGTCAAGATCCCGCCAGAGGGCCAGGTGCTGAAAACCATCGTCAAGGATCAAGACGTCCGCGCCAAGCTCAACGGCCCGCGCCGCCGGAATTTTCCTGCTCACCCCGGTCAGCACCAACACTCCCGGCAGGGTTTCGGCCAGCAGCCGCGGCTCATCGCCGATGAACGCGGCATCGAGAAGCGGCTCCTCCCCCGCCGACACCACATTGACCTTTTCCCTGGTCGAGCCGCCATAGCCCCTGCTGATAATCGCCGGCTTTCGCCCCTGCGCCTGCAGAATCCTGGCAATATACTGCACCATGGGCGTCTTGCCGGTCCCGCCGAGAGTCAGGTTGCCGACACTGATCACCGGCACGCCAAGGCGGGTCACCGCAAACAGGCGGTGACGGTACATGGTTTCCCGCAGCAGCATGAGCAGGCTGTACAATGGCGAGAAGAACCTGCCGATGGCAAACATGACATTGCGCTTTTTCATGCTGCCGACCCGACAGCATACAACTCAAAAATAAATGGGACCATTTCCTCTCGTGGCTCCGGAAAAATTCGTCTTCCCACCAAGGCGGGAAGACGGGATTGCAGGCCTCAGACCAGCAGTTTGTCCTCTTCCGGCCGGTGCCGGCGTTTAAGTTTCCCGGCCCTCCAGGGACAGAAGGCCAGGACCAGGGCCAGGACCAGGCAGACCAGCATCCAGCCCACTCCGTAGATAATAAGCTGGCCGGCGGGATAACCACCGTAATGCCTGCCGAGATCGGCGGTCAGGGAAAGGTAGAGCAGGTAGGCCAGGATGGCCGGGGTGGAGTAACGGATGAAGAAATCCCACAGGGCCGGAATCCTGGTCCCCAGGCGGTTGATATGGGCGCGCAGCAGGGAGGCCTTCAGGACCCAGCCGACAATGAGGCACTCCAGCAGGCCGCCGATGACCAATCCGTAGTTGGTGATAAAATGGTCGGCAATATCCAGGAAATAGAGACCGCCCCGGGAGGTAAAAATCAGGCTGCCCAGAAAACCGGCCAGGCAGACCAGGAACACCACCTTGCCGCGGGGCCAGTCAAACTTATCGGTAATGGCACAGACAAAGGCTTCCACCAGCGAAACCCCGGAGGTCAGGCCGGCGATAATCAGCATCAGGAAAAAGATGACACCGAACAGGACATTCATGCTCGGCAGCAGGCTGATGGCCTTGGGATAGACCACGAAGGCAAGCTGCGGCCCGCCCTTGATGGCCTCGCCAAACGCCACGCCCTGGTGCTTGGCCATGAACCCCACTACCCCGAACACGGCAAAACCGGCGACAAAAGAATAAAGACAGTTAACGAGGGTGGTAACGAGGGCGTTCTTGCCGATGTCACTCTTGGCGGGGAGATAACTGGCATAGGTTATCATGATCCCGAAGCCGAGGGACAGGGTGAAAAAAATCTGGCCGAAGGCCGCGGCCCAGACCTTGCCTGCGTCTCCCCGCACGGCCGGGTCGGCGGCGAAAATATTGATCTTGCTCCAATCGGCATGCAGGTAATGATTCATGATGGCGTCCCGGGCGCCGTCCAGGGAGAGGCTCCACAGGACCAGGATGATGGTCAGCAGGAAGAGAACCGGCATGAACACCACACTGGCCCGTTCAATGCCGTGCCGGATATCGCGGGAGCAGATCAGCCAGCATGAGACCCAGACCAGAAAAGTGGACAGGGCGATGGGAAGCCGGATACCGCCGATAACGGCGGCAGAGGGTGAAATCTGCAGGAACTGCTTGAAAAAGAATCCCTGGGGATCGCTCCCCCAGTCAAGATGAAAGGAAAACACCAGGTAATTAATACACCAGCCGATCACCACGGAATAATAGAGCATGATGCCGAACATGGCCACCACCGGCATCCACCAGCCAAGCCATTCAAAGCGGCGGCCGATCCGGGCAAAGCTCAACGGCGACGACCCCTTTTCCTTGTGCCCGAGGCCATACTCGATAATGATAATCGGGATACCGGCTACGAACAGTGCCACCACATAGGGCACCAGGAAGGCCCCGCCGCCGTACTGGTAGGCCATGTAGCTGAAACGCCAGACATTACCCAGGCCGATGGCCGAGCCGATGGCCGCCAACAGGAATCCGCCATTTGAACCCCAGCTACTTCTGCCAGTGGACATTTCCCCTCCTTGCCTGCAAAACCAGAATCGGCAGTCACCCCGAGATATTTCTTCGAACCGGCGGGAACAATGAATCCCACCATGCCACGTGTCATGCGGCCAACCCTACCATAAAATAATGGACCGTCCAAGCCAAAGACCTGAATCCGTGACGGCTTGAAGTAACATTCCAGGCAATATGTGGAATTTCTTGCATTAATTACGAATAAATGCACTTTATACTTTTCACCGCGCCGCCCTCCGGGACGCCCGATAACGGCGCAGCTGCTGTGTTGGCAACTCGTTGATATCACACCAGGATAATCAACATAGTTGCCGCCTTGCATCTGCACCGTTCTCGAACGTTCACGGATCCAGGAAAGAGTTTTATAAAATTTGTCACGTGGCAGATCGAAAATCGACCGGAAAAGAGGGCCCGATAAAAGGTCGACGGCAAGCCAGGGGGGACATGCGCGACACCTGACCGCCCGGCCCCCCGGCCCGGTTCAGCCTCAGCGGGACCGGGTCAGCGGAGAATCCGGATCGCGTTGGCGACGGCGACCATGGCAACGCCGACGTCGGCGAAGACAGCTTCCCACATGGTGGCTTCGCCGACAATGCCGAGGACGATAAATACCAGCTTGACGCTCAAGGCGAGGATGATGTTCTGCATGACGGTGTTCCGGGTGCGGCGGGCGAGCCGCATCCCGGCGGCGACCTTGGTAAGCTTGTCATCCATGATGACGATGTCGGCGGTTTCGATGGCGGCGTCGCTTCCCAGACCGCCCATGGCAATGCCGATATCCGCCAGGGCAATCACCGGCGCGTCATTGATGCCGTCACCGACAAATGCGACTTTGCCTTGGTTACCGTTTTCATGCTGCAGCCTTTCGATCACCGCCACCTTGTCTTCCGGCAGCAACTGGGCATAGACTTCATCCACCCCCGCTTCCAGGGCAATAGCCTCTGCCACGTCCCGACTGTCGCCGGTGACCATGACGACCTTCCGAACGCCCAGTTTTTTCAGCTCGCGAACGGCGGCCGCGCTGTCTTCTTTGATTTCGTCGGCAATGACCAGGTAACCGGCGTAGCTCCGGTCCACCACAACGTGGACCACCGTGCCCATGACATGGCAGGTGTCGTGATCGATTCCCTGTTCGTGCAGAAGCCGGTCATTGCCCACCATGATCTCCAGATCGTCGGTCTTGGCGATGATGCCGGCCCCCGCCTGTTCTTCAACCTCGCGGACAACCGCGGGATCAATGGTGCCCGGCCACGCGTCGCGGACAGCCGCGGCGATGGGGTGGGAGGAGTGGATTTCGGCCAGGGCCGCATACTTCGACAACTCTTCCGGCCGGAAACCATTCCGCGTTACGATTTCGGTAACCTTGAACACGCCCTTGGTCAAGGTACCGGTTTTGTCCATTGCCACCACGGTCACCGCGGACAGGGCATCCAGGAAGTTGGAACCTTTGACCAGAATCCCGGTTTTCGCCGCTTTGCCGATGCCGCCGAAGTAGCCCAGGGGTATGGATAACACCAGGGCACAGGGGCAGGAGATGACCAGCAGCACCAGCGCCCGGTAGATCCAGACCGGGTATGGCGCACCGACGGCCAGCGGCGGCACCAGGGCGACCAGCACGGCCAGCAGCACCACGACCGGGGTGTAATAACGGGCAAAGGTCGTGATGAATTGTTCCGTCTTCGCTTTTCTCGCAGTGGCGTTTTCCACCAGCTCCAGGATCCTGGCAATGGTGGATTCGTTCAGCTTCTTCGTGACCTCGATGGTAAGCAGCCCGTTCAGGTTAACCGATCCCGAGAGGACGTCTCCCCCTGCCGTTACCGGGCGCGGCATACTTTCACCGGTAAGGGCGGAGGTGTCCAGGCTGGACGAGCCGCTGATGACCATGCCGTCCACCGGAACCCGTTCACCGGGACGAACGATGATCCGGTGCCCCGGCCGCAGGTCTTCGGGATCGACCCGCACCACTTTCCCGTCCTCCAGCAGGTTCGCAAAATCGACCTTCAGCGCGAGAAGGGAGCGCACGGACCGCCGTGATCGATTGATCGCCCGGTCCTGAAAATATTCACCCACCATGAAAAAAATCATGACACCCGCGGCTTCCGGAAATTCACCGATGGCGAATGCCCCGAAGGTGGCGATGGCCATGAGAAAATTCTCATCGAACAGGTTGCCGCGGATGGAGTTGCGAAAGGCGTTTTTCAGCACTTTCCAGCCCGCGAGCAGGTAGGCCGCAGCGAACACGACCATGATTGCCGTCCCGTTCAAACCGTATCCGTAGCGAAGAACCAGGCCCGGCACAAACAGGATGATGGCGGCGATCATGAACACCGGCAGCCGCCGGGAATCGTCATCGTCGTCCGCGTGACCGGGGGCGGCGGCATCCAGCACCCGGATCCCCGGTTCAAGCCGGCGGATTATCGCCCGGGCCTTCTCCACATCCCCTGCCAGCGTGACTTCCTGCTGCACAAAATTCACGGAAACATGCCGGAAGCCTTCTTTCTTCAAGGTATCTTCAATTCTTGCCGCGCAGTTGGCGCAATCCAACCCTTTGAGGCGCAGTTTTACCGGTTCAGCCATGGGGCGCCCCCTCTGCCATGTGCTCCAGGGCGACTGACAGCAGGTCGACAATATGCTGATCCCGCAACCGGTAGAACACGTTTTTACCTTCTTTCCGGAAGGAAATAATCTTTCGGTCCCGGAGTATTCTCAGCTGGTGGGAGACGGCGGAAACCGACAGTTCGGCGATACTCGCCAGATCGCAGGTACACAGTTCCGCCCCGGTCAGGGCGTACAGGATTTTCAGCCGGGTGGAATTACCCAGGGCATCGAAAAAATCCGCTACCTCCAGGAGGGCCTCCCGATCGGGCACTCTCCGCCGACCGGCGGCGATACGGCCCCGGTGTTCTTCATGTTCCCTGCAGATTTCAGTCATTTTTCATCCTCATCATTTGAGCAATTATTCAACCGTTGAATACCAATATACGTACAAGGAACATTGCTGTCAACCTGGAAACCGTGACGGCTGGAGATGATACATCATGCAATATGTAGAATTAATCGCATTATTTCCGGATAAACGTATTTTCTGGTCTTCACCACGCCGGGCTGCCGGGTAGGCGAAAAAAAATAACCGCAGGCCGGATATTACCGATTACCAGGATTATATTTTGAGGATATTTTGAAGATATTTTTAGGGTAACGAGGTAAGCGAGACCCCGGGGATCCAGCAAAAAGACCGTTTATAGATGAACTCAAACAGGCACCATACACTCGTAGCCGGCAAAAATGGAATCAAGGTCAAGGGGACAATCATTCCTGGTCACTAAAAAATTATGCGACCGCGCTTCACCTGTTGCCAGGCTCATCTTGTAGCCAAAATCCCCAGGCCCCAAATCATAGATCTCGTAACCATTATCAATGGCATCGTAGATGCTGTACAGCCAGAGAAGCCGGCCGGCCCGCGTTTCCAGATACTCGGGATCCATCCCGGTGAAATAGCATTCCCGTCGGGGATGGATATCAAAACTTGACAGAACCGCGACCCTTTTTCCGGCAAAATGGGCGAAGAAAAGAGAGAAAAGGCCCTCTCCAGCCATCGCCGTTACCATGTCGACATGAAAAGAATAGGAGTCGTCACCACAGACAAACATTGACTCTCTGCCCCAGCGGACCTGATGCAGGTGCAGGTAATCCTTAACATCCACCTCGCTTATATCCCGCCCTGATACAGTCTCGAACGTTCCTCCGGCTTCCCTGAAGGATTTCATATAGCGCCGATAATAATAACGGGTAGAGCGGCTGAGATTGGCCAGAAAAGCTTCATGGTCCAGGGGCAGGGAAATATACGGATAACAAATCGGCCGGTCATGTAACAAGTTCTCCACCGCGGCAAGACTGCCGGCCAGGGCCTCATACGTTCGACACCTTGCCAGGATCTGCTGCAGTTCCTCTGCCAGTACTTTTCTGGTCGCGGGAAATAACAGCTTAATCGGTATGCATTCCGCCAGCCTGGTGGAAAAAGCTTCAATACCACCTATCGCGACACCTTCGTTGGCCGCCGCCTCCGATAATTTTCTTAACCGGCGCGAAAGTTGTCGTATCGTCCAGGGCCTGACACCTCCACGCATGGAGGTAACTGCTTCCCGGACCATGACCTGCTCACGTTGAAAATTTGCAAAAAAATCACGGATGACCGGCACATTTTGCGAAGTATCAAGCTGATGGTCAAGGATGAGCAGGTCATAGTCCTCCTCTTGATAAAATTTAACAAGGCACTCTATAAATGCTGCCAGAACAGGCCTGCTCCCGGGGGGATCAACCGTTATATCCTGATAGGGAATCAACACCTGGTCACCGGCATAACAGAGAATCCGGAGCCCCTGCCCTCCTGCCGACCGGACCCGATACGCAGCAAAAGGTGCGGCCGCCCGGAGGACTCCATCCTCCTCCACCATGAAGAGAAACAGCTGTTCCAGCGTGCTCTGATTGCCAAAAAAATTCTTGCCGCGCTTTTTCCAGAAAGCAGAACCGCCCAGGCTGTTAAAATGATTCCACCAGTGTATTGCCGGGTAGAAAAAATTACAGGGAAGGTCCGCGCCTGCTCTTTTCGCCAATTCAATGCAGCGGGGAACTTGTTCCCGGATTGACTCGATTTCCGTCAGGACCTTCACATTCATGGTTTAATGATGACCTCCTGGGGGCGACCTGCATAGTAACCATCCTGAACCGGTGATGGCTTGAGGTAAACTTTCTGGCAATACGTGTAATTTATTGCATCATTGCCGAAAAAATGAATTTCATGGTCTTCACCGCGCCGCCCTGCGGAGCGCTCGATAACGGATTCAGGATCATGATAATATTATCACGGTTAAGGGGAAAACAAAAAATAAACCGAATCCGGCACTGAATTCGACGGAGCCGGGGCCGGAAGCCCCCTTACCCGGTTTCCTGCACATATCTTTCCAGGCGGGCAACCAGGGCCTGCTTTTCCTCTTCCCCGGTAAAACTGGCCTCGAAACTGTTGCGCGCCAGCCGGACCGCCTGTTCGCGGGTCATGTTCAAATCCCGGTGCAGGGCAAGATAATTCTCGTTCAGGTATCCTCCGAAATAGGCCGGATCATCGGAGTTGACGGTCACCTTGAGGCCTGATTCGAGCAAGCTCAGGATGTTGTGGTCCGACATTTTGTCAAATACCCGGAGTTTCACATTGGATAGCGGACAGACCGTGAGAGGAATCTGCCTGTCAACAAGCAGTTGCACCAATTCCGCATCTTCGCTACAGCGGACCCCGTGATCGACCCGGCTGACTTGCAGTAATTCGACGGCCTGCCGGATGTATGCCGGCGGTCCCTCTTCCCCGGCATGGGCAACCGTAAGGAACCCCTCCGCCAGGGCCCGTTCAAAAACCGACCGGAAATTCTCCGGCGGGTGTCCCGCTTCGGCAGAATCAAGGCCGACGCCGACAATGTGTTTTTTGTAGGGCAGGGCCTGTTGCAGGGTTTCCATGGCCGCCCTGGCACTGAGATGGCGCAGGAAACACATGATCAAGCGACTGCTTATGCCCAGCTTTTCCCGGGCATCGTCCAGGGCCCGGACCATCCCGCCGATCACGGCGGCAAAGTCGATGCCCCGGTCGGTATGGGTCTGCGGGTCAAAGAAAATTTCCGTGTGGATGATATTCTGGTCCCGGCAGCGTTGCAGATAGGCCCGGGTCATATCGAAAAAATCCTGCTCCGTTTGCAGGACATTGGCGCCCTGGTAGTAAATATCAAGAAAGGACTGCAGGTCGTTAAACCGGTAAGCGGCCCGGACCTCTTCCACTGTGGCAAAGGGCAGATCAATGCCGTTGCGGCGGCCGAGTTCAAACATCAGCTCCGGCTCCAGGGAGCCTTCAATATGGATATGGAGTTCAGCCTTGGGCATTTTCTCTATAAATTCACTCACCTTCGCCTCCTTATCAGCAAAAAATGTGGCTTGCCGAAAAACGCCGCCGGTCATTCCGGCGTTTCGCCCGTAGGGTATGGATTCGTTTTTTCCTTGGCATAATGAATAGATATCATACCCGGCCAGGCAAAAAAAGCGGAATTGCAAGGGCGCCTCCATTTATCCCCGGTCATCAGGCCGCGACCAGCACCCGGTTTAAGCTTGCAACATATTTCATTTCATGTTGCAATACCGCAGTCGGCTTTATGTCGAAAACAATCAAGAAAAGTACGAGATAAAAAAACGAAGAAGCAGGCTCTCACAGGCGAACATCGCCACACGTCATCAATAAAATTTCCGGCGCAACTGGTTATTTCAAGTGAAAAAAATTAAAATAGGGGTCATCGGCGTCGGCTATCTCGGCCGGTTCCATGCCCGGAAATATGCCGCCATGGACGGGGTCGAGCTGGTCGGGGTGGCGGATATCGAAGGTCTCCAGGCGGAAAAGGTGGCGGCCGAATGCGCGACCCGGCCCTTTACAGACTACCTGGAACTGCTCGACCGGGTTGATGCCGTTTCCGTCGTTGTGCCGACGATTCATCACCACAAGATCGCCCGGGCCTGTCTGCAACGGGGAATCGATATCATGGTGGAGAAACCCGTCACCACCACCATCGAGGAGGCGGACGACCTCATCGCCCGGGCCGAGCAGTCAGGCTGCATCCTCCAGGTCGGCCTGCTCGAGCGTTTCAATCCGGCGGTCATTGCCATGAAACCGTTGCTCACCTGTCCGCTGTTTATCGAGGCCCACCGGATCAGCGTCTTTAAAAACCGGGGCACGGATGTTGACGTGGTGCTTGACCTGATGATCCACGATATCGACATTATTCTCTCCATCGTCCAGTCGCCGCTCAAGACCATCCATACCGTCGGAGCCCCGGTCATCACGCCGCTGACCGACATTGCCAACGCCCGGCTCATCTTCGAAAACGGCTGTACCGCCAACGTGACCGTCAGCCGGATTTCCATGGACAATATCAGGCGGATGCGGATCTTCCAGCCCGGCTCGTACCTGTCTGTTGATTTTACCAAGAAAGAGGTCATGTCCATCCGCCTGAAAAAAGGCCGGCAAAACGGGCAGCCTCTCCCCGATATCACTAAACACGCCTTTACGGAAACGGATATCCTGGAGATGGAATTGAAAGATTTTATCGCCAACGTGCGCAATCGTACGCGGCCCCAGGTATCGGGCCGCGAGGGGCGGCGGGCCCTGGATGTCGCCCTGCAGATCATGCGGCAGATCGATGAAAACCAGCGCCGTCTGCAACAGATGCTGGGGGCCGAGACCTGTTGGTCCGGACTGGACCCCCTGCCAGTCCCTTAAGTGGCGCACATGTCGACGCCAGAAGCGGCCATGCCGCCGGACGACACCGGCAGGCAGATCATGATTGTTGCCGGCGAGGCCTCGGGCGACCTGCACGGCGCCCACCTGGTGCAGGCCATGCGCGAACTCGAGCCGGGCCTGCGCTTTTGCGGCCTGGGCGGCCGGGAACTTGAAGACGCCGGGGTGGAGATCCTCTACGATGCCGCCCGGCTCGCCGTGGTGGGGCTCACCGAGGTCATCAGCCATCTCGGTGATCTTCTCGCCGCCCGCCGGGTCCTGCTCAAGCGGATGCGGGAGCGGCAGCCGGCCCTGTTGATCCTGATCGACTTTCCCGATTTCAACCTGCTGCTGGCAGCCAGGGCCAGAAAACTCGGCATCCCCGTCTTCTATTATATCAGCCCCCAGGTCTGGGCCTGGCGCAGCGGCAGGGTCAGGAAAATCGGCCGCCTGGCCGACCGCATCGGTGTCATCCTCCCCTTTGAGCAGGAATTTTATCACCGCCGGGGAGTGAAGGTGGATTTTGTCGGCCATCCGTTGATGGACTCCGTGCGCGCCACCATGAGCCGGGACGAATTTCTGGCCGGCCGGGCCATTGACCCGGACAAGGTCGTCGTCGGCCTGCTGCCCGGCAGCCGCACAAAAGAAATCATCTCCCTGCTGCCTCCTTTTCTGGCTGCGGCCCGGCTGCTTACCGAGCGGTCCGGGCAGGATTTTGTCTTTCTCCTGCCCCGGGCATCCACGATTTCCCCGGAACTTCTGGAAGAAAACGGGGTGGGCAGGTATCGCGACAGCCTGGACCTCAGGATCATCGACGAAAAACGCTATGACCTGATGGCGGCCTGTGACGCCGTGGTGGCGGCCTCGGGCACGGTTACCCTGGAGCTGGCCATTCTCGGTATTCCCACGGTCGCCACCTATCGCTTTTCGCCCCGCACCTACCATCTTGGCCGGCTTCTCATCAAGCTGCAATGGTTTTCCCTGGTCAACCTGATTGCGGGCAGGACGGTCATCCCGGAACTTCTGCAGGCCCAGGTGACGCCGGACAATATCGCCCGGGAGTTGCGCATCCTGCTGGAGGACAGGGAGGCCCGTGCCACCATGCTCAGGGGACTCGCCGAGGTCAGGGAAAAACTCGGCGGTCCCGGCGCCTCCCGGCGGGCGGCCCGTATAGCCCTGAACATTGCAAAACGGTGATATATTACTCTGAGGCGGAATCGTCAGCCTGCATGGGCTGCAACATGCCGTGCCGGGCGCCAAGCTGCCGGACCAGGATGATAAAGGTCGACGGCATGGGGATGGGCCGCTCCTCCACGAGTACGCCGACGGTCCGGGCTCGCAGCAGGGTCGGAAGGGAATTGATGCCCTGCTCATGGTCGCAGAGGGTCTGCATCCGCAGGGCATCGGTCAAAGGGGGCAGCAGATCGGGCAGGTTATCGGCCAGGGCCCACAATTCCTTTTCGACCGTGTCCTGGTGTTTTCGCGCAAACCGCATAGACTCGCTGTCCTGGGCCGGCGTGCCGAAAATATCATTGACAATGGCGCCGACCAGCCGCCTGAACTCCGCCGGCTCCCAATCCTGGAACCGATCCGCCAGTTTGTCTTTCAGCTCCCCGAAACACACCATATGCACCATGGCTACGGCCTCGCGCATAACCGGGATGACCCGGCTGTCAAGCTGTTCTCCCTGCGCCTGATCGCCGGCCCTGCTGTCCGCCTCGGGCGTCATGACCCGCCCCTGCCCCCGGGATGAGCAATCTGCGGCCGGCAGGGACTTAATGGAAGATAAAGGGATATTTTTTTCATAACGCAGACCTCGTAAATTTTGGCATGAAAATTATCACAACAGCAAGTGGTACAGGAAATTACAAAACAATTGACCATTCTGCTATCCGGATTTTCCCAGGTAGGTTGGTGTTGAGCGGCTTATAGCCAATACGTTGGGTTTCGCTTATTCCTCGTGCTTACCGGAAAGTCAAAAATACCACAAAGCAGAGCGAAACCCAACAAACTCGGCGGTTGCCAAGCGCTCAACACCAACCTACTCTGACTGCCGATGCCATGAAACTGTCCCTAGGGAACAAGTTATTTTGAAAGGTTATTTACTATATTTGCAACAATTTTTATAGTTCACCTGAATCCGTGAGCATTCGAGAATGCAGCAGATGCGCCGTTATCGGGCGCCCCGCAGGGCGGCGCGGCGCAGACCAGTAAATGCATTTTATTTAACAATGATACAATAAATTCAACATATTGCATAGAACATTACCTCAAGCCGTCACAGATTCAGGGTTCAAGCTCCGCATGTCTCAGCAGGATCGTCGCGCCTTTGCCCGGCTGTTAATCAGGGTGATCTGGTCGTTCAAGGTCCACAGGTCATAGATATGGCCGAGGCCGAACAGGCCCAGCGTCAGCAGGTAGATGATCCCCGTAACCCATTTGCCCATGTACATCCGGTGAATCCCGAACAGGCCCAGGAAGATAAGCAGAATCCAGGCCAGGGAGTAATCGATGGGACCGGCGGTAAAGCGGAGATTTGCCTCCTTCTCCATGGCCGGGATGAGAAAAAGGTCAACGATCCAGCCGATCAGGAAAAGACCCATGGTGAAAAAATAGACGGTGCCTGACAGGGGCTTGCCGAAATAAAAACGGTGCGCTCCGAGAAAACCGAATATCCAGAAAAAATAACCGATTATCAGGTCATGGGTCCGTTCTTCTTCCATGGCACCTCTCCGGCGATTTTTTGTTTCAGGAGGCTGATCCGCTGCCCGGCGGCGCGCAGCACTTCTTCGTCGATCCGGTTGCCGTCAAGCAACCGCTCGATGGCGCGGACCCCCCGGGCCACAACATGTTCCCGGCGCAACAGGTTGTTGCCCACGATCAACAGGTCGACACCGGCCAGCACGGCCATCTGGACCGCCTCTTCGTAACTCCACTTGTCCGTAATCGCCCGCATCTGCAGGTCATCGGAGACAATGACGCCGGTAAAACCAAGGCGGCCGCGCAGCAGACCGCTGACCATCGGCCCGGACAGCGTGGCCGGCAGCCCCCGGGGATCAAGGCCCTGCTGCACCACGTGCGCGGTCATAACCGCATCCGCGAAACCGGCCTGAAACAGGCGGCGGTAGGGGTCCAGTTCGATCTCCCGCCAGCACTCGCTGCTGTCGACAAAACCGAGGTGTGAATCGCCGCCGGAGCTGCCGTGGCCGGGAAAATGCTTGAGGCAGCAGGCAACGCCACGGGCGTGATGGGCCTCGATAAACGCTGCGGCGTGGCGGGCCACCAGCCCGGGTTCGGCACCGAAACTGCGCTCATAACGGCTGATGATCGGATTGTCGGGATTGAGATCGAGATCGACCACGGGAGCCAGGTTCAGATTGATGCCGTGGTCGGCCAGGGTCGCGGCCATCAGCTCCGCCTGCCGCCGTGTTGCCGTGACGTCCGGTTCGCTGCCGAGGCGTTTCGCCGCAACGGTAGCCGGGAAGCCGTCCTTTTCCTTCAGGCGGCAGACCCGGCCGCCCTCCTGGTCCACGCCGATCAGCAGCGGAATATCGGCAAATCCCTGCAGCGCGGCCGTCAATTCACGGAGCTGGACCGGTGATTGAATATTCTGTCCGCTGCCGTCCACGTTCCGGTCAAACAGGATAACCCCGCCGACCTGTTCCCGAACAATGGCCTCGACCACCGGATGCCCGGCGGCAACCGTCATGCCGTCAAAACCGATCATGAACATCTGGCCGAGATTGAGACTGGTCGTCATCCTACCACCCCATGAAACGAAGAAAAAGATGCATGAGAACCCCCCAGGCGGCGACAGTCAGCACACACGGCAGCAGGTAGGCATAGGCGGACGCCAGCCGGGCATGAAAATAGCGCAGGGTCAGGATATAGCAAAGATGCATCGGTGAAAGCATCATCCCGGCATAGCCCATGCTGAAGGCCAGGACCAGGGTCGAGGCCTGGGACAGGTGGGTGGCCGCCGCCAGCCCCACCACCACGGGAAAAGACGGCCCGGCAAAACCGATGGCGATGCCGGTAACAAGACCGGCAAGAAAGGGCAGAAAAGCGATGACGACCTCAACCGGCACAAATGAATTGCCCAGCTGCCGCCCGGCCTCGGGCAGCAGGCCGGAAGCCCCGAGCATGGCCTGGAAGATCATCACGCCGCCCAGGGTGAAAACCACGTTGAGCGTCTTTTCCGAGGCCAGGTTGCGAAACAGCCGCACATCCTTGTCTCCCCTGCCCTGCCAGGCGATGAGCAGCAGGCTGAGGACCAGGCCCGCGAACATGCTGAGCAGCTTGTCCAGGGTCGCGGAGGCGGCCGGAACCACTCGCCCGGCCGGTCCGGGCAGGAGCAGGGTGGCGATGACCACGATAAAAATCGGCAGCAGGACCGTAGACAGGGAGGCGCCGTCCCTGGTTTCCGGGCGGACGTCATCGGCCAGCAGGTCAAGACGCCGGCGCAGGAGGAAAAACCAGCCCGCCGCCAGGCAGACAAAGGTAAAGGTTATCTGCAGGGCGAAAAACTGCCAGGTCCCGATGTGGAAGATGGAAAGCGTTACGATAACCACCGGGTAGAGCGGCCACCAGTATTCAAAAACATGGCGGAACCAGTAGTTGACCGCCGCCTTCCAGGCCGCCGGTACCTCTTTGCCCCGAATCGTCTCGCCAACCAGCGGCGCGGAAAAAAGGGCCCCGCCGGGCATGGGCACCAGGCCGATGGCGGCGGGAATCAGCACCAGGCTCAAGGCCCGGCTGTTGCGGCCGCCAAGGCGGCGCGAGGCCGCCAGGATGGCCTGGGAATTCCGTTCCGTGGCCATGAAATAGCCGATCTCCAGGATCAGGACAATATTGATAACCAGCAGCCACAGCTCCGGCTGGCCGAGGGAACTGCCGAAATCGGCAAAGACCGCAGGCAGGGTTTTGCCCGCCCACAGGTCGATGCCCAGGCCGCCCAGGACCAGGGCGATACCAAGGGGCAGACGCGCCCGGCAGAGGACCAGGATCAGAACGAAGACCACAAGTATTCTGAAGACCGGAGAGATGCTCAGGAAAAAATCCATACCTGAATCCGGGAATTCATACGGATATGTAAGGACGGGGCCAGCGGTTCCATGAGAAAAAAACCATCCGGGGATCGTTCAACGATTCGGGGCCTGCGGCTTGCAGGTCATGCGGGGGCAATGAAAATATTCAGCGGGATGGAATGCAGGCTTTTCTCTCTCTGCTGCGTGGTGCCGAGTTTCCAGTCCACGCAACGGGCACGGCCATCGAGCTGCCGTTCGATGTCGGCAACCAGACCCTTGATATCGATGACCGGATGCCGGGAGAACACCCCGGGCAGGCCGTGGGTCAGGCTGCAGACCAGGCAGCAGCCCGGCCGCTCATAAAGGTCGAGATAAAAACGGAGCATTGACGCCCCCTCGTCATATTCATGGAAACTGAGTTTGATATCATAGGCGCCTTCATCGGCATCGCCGAACAGGGCCTCAAAGAAATCATTGGTGCGTTGCGCCGGAAAAAGTGTCTCCAACGTATCTTCGGAAAAAATCGTTATCAGGGTTTCGCTGTCCATGATGCCTATCGCCGGGTGTTTTGTTTTTTGTAACTATTTTGTTTCAGGTACAAGCAAAAAACTGCCATAACCTCGGTCTACAACTGAACAGTTATATGTAATCAAGGCGCCTGCCGGTGTCAACTGCCATTGCACCCCGGCAGCCCTTATGGTACAAAACCTTCATGCAGACCAATCTCTTTGCCGGGGAACCGGTACCCCATCCCGGCCGGCGTCATTCCGCCGTCAGCCGCGAAGTTCTCAACGAGGCCCAGTATGAGGCGGTCACTCACGGCGACGGCCCGCTGCTGGTGATTGCCGGCGCCGGCAGCGGCAAGACCCGGACCCTCGTTTACCGGCTGGCCCATCTCATCGAACACCAGGTGGCGCCGGAATCCGTACTCCTGCTCACCTTTACCCGCCGGGCCGCCCAGGAGATGCTCTGGCGGGCCGGGCAGTTGACCGACCAGTCCTGCAAGCGGGTGATCGGCGGCACCTTCCACGCCACGGCCAACATGCTGCTGCGGCGGCATGGCCATCATCTCGGCTTTACCCCCGGCTTTACCATCATCGACCGGAGCGACGCCGAGGGCATCATCAACCTGCTCAGGTCTTCTCTCGATCTGTCCGGGGCCGGCAAACAGTTTCCCTCCAAGCGGGTGATCATGAACCTCCTGTCCGGGGCCGTCAACAAGTCCCGGACCATTGAAGAACTGGTGTTTGCAGGTTACGTCCATCTCGCCGAGTTCCTGGAGGACCTGTACCGGATTCAAAAGCATTACGCGCAGTTCAAGCTTGACCACGGTTTGATGGACTACGACGACCTCCTGATCAACTGGCAACGCCTGCTGCAAGAGCTCCCGGAGGTCAGGGAACAGGTGTGCTCCCATTTTCAATACATCCTGGTGGACGAATACCAGGACACCAACCTGACCCAGGCCGAGATTGTCCGGCTGCTGGCCTTCGAGCATGACAATGTCATGGTGGTCGGGGACGACGCCCAGTCCATTTACAGTTTTCGCGGCGCCGATTTTTACAACATCATGCGCTTCCCCAAGCAGTTCCCCGGCACCCGCATCATCAAGCTGGAGGAAAACTACCGCTCCACCCAGCCCATCCTCAACCTGACCAACGCCATCATCGCCAATGCCGAGGAAAAATTCACCAAGACCCTGTTCACCCGGATCGAAGGCGGCGTGCGGCCAGAACTCTACATGGCCCACAACGAATCCAGCGAGGCCCGCTTCGTGGTGGACCAAATCGTCAAGCTGCGGGAGGAAGGCACTCCTCTCCCGCAGCTCGCCGTTCTCTTCCGCTCAAGCTTTCATTCCTACAAACTGGAGCTGGAGCTGACCAGCCGTTTTATCGACTTTGAAAAACGGGGCGGCCTCAAGCTGACCGAGTCCGCCCACATTAAGGACGTCCTCTCCTTTCTCCGCATCCTGATCAACCCCTGGGACAACCTGTCGTGGAACCGAATCCTCCTGCAGCTTGACAAGGTCGGCCCCAAGACCGCCCAGAAAATCCTGAACTCGTTCAAGGATACCGATGACCCCATAACCGCGCTGACAGCGTACAAACCGGGCCGGACCTGGCGGGACGGTTTCGGGCGGCTCGTTAAAGCCCTGGGCGCGATGAGACGGCCCGACCTGACCCCGGCCGGACAATTCGACGCGGTAATGGAGTATTACCAGCCCATCCTGGAAAAAATCTATTATGACGACTATCCGAGACGGCAAAAGGAACTCGACCAGATCAAGGCCCTGATCGGGGAGTACGGCGACCTGCAGTCCTTTGTCGACGACACGGCCCTTGATCCCCGGGAAAGCACGGCGGCAAACACCGGCGGCGACGAAAGCGGCAGACTGGTCCTGTCCACCATCCACTCCGCCAAGGGGCTGGAATGGGACGCGGTCTTTATCATCGGCCTGGCCGAAGGCCGCTTCCCCCGTCAGCAGGACGATGCCGGCGAACAGTGGGAAGAAGAGCGCCGCCTGCTCTATGTCGCCGCCACCAGGGCCAGGAAACAGCTCTTTATGACCTATCCCCGGGAGCTGATGAACCCGGACCGGACCTTCAGGCGCACCGTCATGTCCCCCTTTGTCCGCGAGATCAATCCGGGCCTGTATGAAACAAAAGACAAATCAGCGGCCTGGCCGCCCTCCCCGGCCCGGCAGGAGGAATTCGGCCTGGCCTCGCCGTCGAGGCGGACGCGACCGGCCAAGTCGGCCCGGATCACCTTCAGCCCCGGCATGAAGGTCCGTCACCCATTTTTCGGGATCGGCAAGGTCAAGAATATCCCCGGTCCGCGCCGGGTGGAGATCGCCTTTGACCGGCACGGCAACAAGATCCTGCACCTGGATTACGCCAAACTGGAAATTATCGGGTAAGACGGATGACCGGCATGAGCTACCAGGAGGCCTGGTCATTTCTTGACCAACTGCAGTTATTCAAAATCAAGCTCGGCCTCGATTCCATGGGCCGCTTTCTTGAGGCCCTGGGCAATCCGCACCACCGCCTGCCCTGCATCCACATCGCCGGCACCAACGGCAAGGGTTCTGTGGGTGCGGCCCTGCTCTCCATCCTGTCACAGGCCGGGTACAAGGTCGGTTTTTACACCTCTCCTCATCTCAGCTCGGTCCGGGAACGGTTCAGAATCGGGGACGAATATATTTCAGAGCACGAGTTCGCGGCCATCGCCACGCATATCAAGGAGACACTCAACGACGACCGGATTACCTACTTCGAATTCACCACCGCCATGGCCATGCTCTGGTTTGCCGGCCGCCACGTGGACCTGGCCATCCTCGAGGTAGGCCTGGGCGGGCGGCTCGACGCCACCAACGTCGTCACCCCGCAGGTCAGCGTGATTACCAACGTCAGCATGGACCATGAACAACACCTGGGCAGGACGCTCAAGAAGATAGCGGCGGAAAAGGCCGGCATTATCAAAGCCGGGGTCCCCGTCGTCTCCGGGGTTGCCGATGATGACTCGCTCCGGACCGTGGCCGCGGCCTGCGAAAATCTCCAGAGTCCCCTCTACCTCTTGGGCCGCGATTTCTCCGCCACCCCGGACCCCGGCGGCACGTCGTTGTGGAGCTATACGGGACTCAGCCCGGCGGGAGCAGCAAAGCGCCGGGTCCGCACCGGCCTGCCCATCGCCATGAAGGGCGACTATCAACTGGGCAACGCCGCCATGGCCCTGGCAACGCTCGAACTGGTGCAGACGACTCTGCCGGTTGGCGAGGATGACATTCGCGAAGGACTGCGTTGTTTCAGGTGGCCGGGCCGCCTGGAAGAATTCTGGCGTGACCGGCAGGGCCGGATATGGCCGACGGCGGCGGGCGGGAAAAACGGCCGCTGTCATTTTCTTCTTGACGGTGCCCATAATCCGGCCGGTGCCCAAACCCTGGGCAAGGCGCTGCGAAACGATTTTTCCTTTGACCGTCTGGTCCTGGTCTGGGCGGCCATGGCGGACAAGGACCTGAGCTCAACCCTGCTCGAAATCGCTCCCCTGGCCGACATGATTATCTTTACCAGGCCTGAGTCCAACCGATCGGCACTGCCGGACCAGCTTCGCCAACTCCTGCCGCCGGAGCTGGCAAAACAGTCCGTCTGCACGGCCACTGTGGACGAGGCCCTTGAACTGGCCGAAAAAAAGGCAGCCGACCGGGACCTGATCTGCGTGGCCGGTTCGCTCTACCTGGTGGGCCGGGCCCGGCAAATGCTCTGCGGGGAGCTGGTAAACAACTCATGAAAAACGATCTTTTCGGCTTTGACGGGATGGACGAGGCCTTCATCCGGGCGGAACGCGACAAGGCCCGCAACCTGAGGAAAACCCGCTGGTGGCAGCAGAAAACGGCATCGGGCGCCTGTTATTACTGCGGCCGGCCGGTCGGCTTTAAAAACCTGACCATGGACCATGTTATTCCCCTTTCCCGGGGCGGCCGCTCGACCAAGGATAACCTGGTCCCCTGCTGCAAGGCCTGCAACACCAGGAAAAAAAGTTCCCTGCCGGTGGAATGGCAGGAGTACCTCGACTCGCTGTCAGGCCCGGTATAACCCGGTATAACGTCCCGGAACCGCCTCCAGGGCTCCTGGATGCGGCTCCTGCTCTCTCTTGGCCGGATATCGACCAGACAGACGACCTTCAGCCGCTTAGTCCTTCTCCGTCTCAGTCGTTTTGCGGTTCATGGGCAAAAAAACCGTGGCAATGCCGTTTTTTCACTTATCCGCAACGGCTTGAAAAAAAGCCGGCTGAAAATGCATGGTATAGTCCGCAATATTGTGGTATAGAAAGTAGCTTTGAAAAAATCTGCTCACTGCACATCATACTGCACAGGCAAACCACACAAAGTGCAAACCCCGTGTGGGCGAGTAGCTCAGCTGGATAGAGTGTCGGCCTCCGAAGCCGAAGGTCGCGGGTTCGAATCCCGCCTCGCCCACCATCAAGGTGATTCAGGGCTGTTTCGGTCCGCTTGAGGAGTCGCGCCGCGCGACGAAAATCCTCTGCTGTTTTTCCCGTCCGTCCGAACCCCTTACGGAATATCTCTCATGTCCCCTTCCTCATCCCCCCAGGCTGAACTCCGATCCGCCCGCCGGCGGGCCGCGGTCTCCATCGGCTTGAACCTGTGCCTTGCCGTGGGCAAGGGAGTAGCTGGCGTTGCCGGCAACAGCACCGCCCTGCTCGGGGACGCCATCCATTCCGCCGCCGACGTGTTTGCCGCGACCGCCACCTATGTCGGCCTATGGGTAGCGGGCCGGGAGCACCCCTCTTTCCCGTATGGCCTCTACAAGGCCGAGACCATCGCCACCCTGGTGACCTCTGTGGCGATCCTGGTGGCGGCCTGTGAAATCGGCCGCCAGGCCCTGTTCGGACCGGAGCGGCTGCCGGATGTCGCTATTGCCCTGCCGGTGGCCCTGGTTTCCCTTGTCGTGACCCTGGTTTTTGGAATTGTGCAGCTCAATGCCGGACGCCGGCTCAACTCCACGGCCCTGCAGGCCGATGCCCGTGATTACCTTGCCGACTGCCTTTCCACCGCCGTGGTACTGCTGGGGCTGGTGGCCGGATATTTCGGTTTTGCCGTGGACCGCTGGGCCGCCGGCGCGGTTTCCCTGTTCGTCTTCCGGGCTGGCGGCCATCTCATGGTGACCGCGCTCAAGGACCTGCTCGACGGGGCCATGGACCGGGATACGGAACGGGAGATCATCCGGATGGTCGAGGAATATCCCCGCGTGACCAAGGTGAAACGCTGCCTGAGCCGGACTGCGGGCGGCCGGTTTATCATTGACATGGACGTGGTGTTGAAAACCCGGTCCCATCAGGTCGCCGACCAGGTGGCGGATCACCTGGAGGTAGAGATTCCGGAACAGTTCCCGCGGGTGGTCATGGCCCGGATCCGGCCCCATTACGGCCGGGAGGATATCATCCGGCGCCTGACCCCGGTGGCAAGGCCGGAGGGCGAGGTGGAGGAACACCTGGCCCGGGCTCCCTGGTTCCTGCTCGAGCTGGTCGACGAGACCGCCGGCAACAAGGTGGTAAGAAGAGAATATGTGGAAAACCCTCACTGGCGGGAGGAACGGAAGAAAGGTTTCCTGACCGGCCGCTGGCTCCTGAGTCTCAAGCCCGACCAGGTATTCGCCCCCGGCCCCCACGAGGGAACCGCCGAGGCCCTGCTGCGGGAGGCCGGAGTCGAGGTGAAAAAGAGCAGGCCCGGCGGGGTCTGACCTGGCGAAACGAGGTGCAAAAAAAATTTCCGGCAGGATGTCATCCCCAGGTGCTTGAGATGAGATAATCCTGAATGCAAGAAGGTCTTGACAGGAGAAATTTTCCACCTATATTATGAGCATAAGCTCATAATCCTGAATCCGTGACGGCTTGAGGTGACACTTCGTGTAATATGTAGAATTTATGGTGTTATCTCCGAATAAACGCGTTTTTTTCTGCACCGCGCCACCCTGCGGTCCGCCCGATAACGGCGCATCTGCTGCATTGGCAACTCGTTGCTATCACACCAGGATAATCAACATCGCACAAACATAACCTTTTCCAGGAGGATTGTATCATGGCAATTGTAGTAGGTATTCCATCCACTAACCCCGGCGGGCTTGACGCTCCTTTCGGAACCCATTTCGGTCACTGCGACCTGTACACTGTTATTAATGTGGAAGATGGGGATATCAAGGAGATTCGAACACTACCCAATGTCTCCCACCAAGAAGGCGGATGCCTGGCGCCTGTTCAGCATCTTGCAGATAACGGCGTAAAAATCTTGATTGCAGGCGGCATGGGAATGCGGCCGCTAATGGGGTTTAACCAAGTGGGAATCGACGTATATTATTCCGGTGGGGTACCGACCGTGGGCGAAGCGGTCCAGGCCTTCCTTGCTGGGGAGCTCCAGGCATTTAATACGAATCAGACCTGTGGCAATTGCGAAAACTGACTGGGTTTCCGTGTTTTTTTCGCAGGAAAACATAACCGGGTAAAGGTTATGGATCCATGAGCGTTCGAGAACGGATTCAGATTGCAATAATTTGTGCCAATCAAAGAAAGGTCTTTTTGCTGAATCCGCCCCGGAAAGTGGCAGCATGAAAAGGCCGTGGCTGCAGAAAAATAGACAAAGAGGGGACGTTTATTTTTTTGACATAACTGCTCCCTGATGTTACATTTTACTTAATAGTGTTATGCCAAGTGACAAATGACGCAAGATTGCGAAGTAATTTGGTGTTCATGCAAGACGCGGCTGCAGACGCATAGCAACGCCTATGTAACTGAAGCCACACAACACGGCAGGAACGCCAAAGGACGAATAAGATCGTTAATCGGCGTTTGACAGAACACTAGGATAATCTCGAATAGTTTGCCAACCGCGCCTACCATATCAGCCAACGGGGCCATAACCACATTGGGCGTCATGTCCGGAAAGCCGGTGCAATTCAGCACATTCAGGCGCTGACCATCCATGCGGATAGTGCCCCGGCGCCCGCAGAAAGCCTCGCGTTACGTCTGCGTAGCTGTTTTCTTTTCTAGGCGATGTAGTCGTTTCACAGTCTTACGGATAATCCAAGCTGTATTCAACGAGTCAACTTGATGGAGACAATGATGGACTTTCGGAAAATTACCGCAATCATTCAGAAGGACACGCTGGAGAAGGTGGAAGACCAACTTCGGGAACTGGGCGTTCCAGGTGTCAGTGTGACCCACGTGAAGGGGTACGGACACTATGCGAACTTCTTCTCGAAGGACTGGCTGGTATCCCATGTCCGAATCGAGGTCTTCATCGGACAGGAACGGGCCGAGGAAGTCGCAACGGCGATCATGAACGCCGCCCATACCGGAATGGATGGAGACGGAATCGTTGCCGTACTGCCGGTCGAGTCCGTTTACCAAATCCAGACATTGCAAAAATGCGTCAAGGATGTCTGCAATTAGACGCTAAGTACATAGTGAACTGCACCCCACATTTTTTCAAGGCAAGGGATTCGACCAGCGACTCCTTGCCGCTTCAGATCTCCCGGAACTCTTATCCAGGGAAACAAAGCCCCCATCAGCCTTCATCGCCCCGGGGCCTTTGCCCCTGATACCGTGTTGCGGCCCGAATCAGGCCCGGAGCCCACTCTTTGGTTCCCGTGGCCAGAACGTGGGTATAGAGGGCCATGACATTATTTTTCACCAGGCCGTCGCGGCCGCCCATAAATCCGGTACCCCGCTCGATGTTCAGGACAAGATCATCCGGCTTGCCGTCCCATTCGAGGACCGTGGAATAGCGGAATTCATGACCCCGAACCCGGGTGTGCTGCGGATAAAAGGGGTTGGCCTGATCGGCGCTGAAGATGGAATAGCCGTGCGCCTGGGGTTTCCGGGAGATGCCGAAGGTGACGGGAAACACCCCGGCCAGGGGATATTCGGTCCCGTCGATGACAATGGCGCGGCCGAGGAAAATCAGGCCGCCGCATTCGGCGTAGATGGGCAGTCCCTTTTCCGCCTCCTGTCGAACCGAGTCCCTGAAACCGATATTGTCAGCCAGCTGCCGAGCGCTGGTTTCCGGGAAACCACCGCCGATATAGAGGCCGTCAAGGCCGGCAGGCAACGCCGGCGCGCTCAGGGCGTCAATCATGACCAGCCTGGCGCCCGCACCCCGCAGGGCCTCGAGATTTTCTTCGTAATAGAACTGAAAGGCCCGATCACGAAGAACACCGATGGTCACGGGCTCTTCACACGCCAGAGCCTGCCGCGCTGCCGCAGCCGTTTGGACCGAAGCTACAGGGCGCATCAGGTTGTCAATGGCCTCAAGGTCGAAGTACTTGCCGGCGATTTCCGCCAGCTCCGACACTGCGGCACCCGCAGTCCCGTACTCCTGGGGCGGGGTGACGCCGAGACGACGCATGGGAAAGATATCCTTTCTCATCCGCGGCACAATCCCCATGACCGGAATGGCGGTGATGCGCTCGACCGACTGCCTGATGATCGATTCATGCCGGGGGGTGGCAATCTGGTTCAGGATCACACCGCCGATCTGCAGACGGTGGTCCAGTTCCCGGCAGCCCAGGACCATAGCCGCCACCGTTCTCGTGGTCTTGCTGCAATTGACCACCAGCAGGACCGGCAGATCAAGCTGAATGGCCAGCTCGGCCGTGGAGAAGCCGCCCTCGACGTTTACCCCGTCGTAGAGGCCCCGGTTACCCTCGATGACTGCAAAATCGGCGCCCGCGCAATGCCGCTGAAATGAATCCGCAATGGCCTCCGGGCTCATGAGATAAGGATCAAGGTTATAACAGGGCCGGCCGGCGGCCGTGGTCAGCCAGCCCGCGTCAATATAATCGGGTCCCTTCTTGAACGGTACCACCTGCCGGGCCGGGCCGCGCAGTGCGGCCACCAGGCCCACCGCTACCACCGACTTGCCTGAGCCGCCGCTCAGGCCGGCAACCACGAGGCTTTTCACACCATAACTCATCTGTCTTCCTCTGCTTCTCGTCCCTTATCGTGGCGTACCCTGCCGCATTCAGCCCACACCTGGCGATAGAGATCATTCATCCGCCGTTCAAGCCGGAGCCGGAACTCCTCTATGCCTTCGGCCTGCAGTTTCGGCGGCACATTCATCGGCTCACCGTAGCGCATGATAATCCGGCAGAAGGGCATGGGCAGAACCGTCCGGTCCCAACTGCGGAAGGCCTTGTATCGATCGGCAGCCCAGACCATGGGCATGATAGGCGCTCCGGTTCTCGAGGCCAGGAAAATGGCGCCCGGCTGAACCCGGCGGGCCGGACCCTGTGAACCGTCGGCCACAATGCCGACATTACGACCGTCACGGATGAACCGGAGCAACTTTTTCAAGGCCGGGACGCCCTGGCGGTTGGACGAACCGCGAACAGTTTCAACAGCAAGCAGGCCGGCGATACGGGCGATATACTCGCCGTCCCGGCTGGCGCTCACCAGGACCACCGCGGGATAGCGCCGCACACGCACATGGTGAAAGATGTAGAGAATCGAGTAATGCCAGAACGGCACGATTACCGCCCCCTGTTTCCGGGCGGCTTCGAAATGCCGCTCCCCGCGCAGGGTACAGCGGCAGGTGGCGAACCACAGCCGGGTCACCCCCACGTAAAGGCGCGGCAGAATTGCCAGGGAGACCCGGTAAAAAAAATTCCCCACGACCGAACCTCAGATAGGCGGGGCGATGGTCACGACGATCCGCATATCGGTTGCGGCCTTGACCCCGTGCGGTTCGCGGATGTCGGAGACCAGCATGTCGCCGGTCCGGGCCGGGATCGAGACATCGTTATCACCGAGGAAAAAACCCTCGCCTTCAATCACCAGGATGCTCAGCTGGCCTTCTATGTCATGGGAATGAACAGGGAACAGCACGCCGGCCTGCAGGTTGAAGTTGATTATCTTGAAAAATTCCGACTCATGAACAACAAAATTTTTCATACCCAGGGGATTGAACTCCCTCATCTTGTCTAATTCAATTTTTTTCATATCACCTCCCTTATTCTTATTTTGTGCCGTGACAAAAGACGGCTTCATTCCCCCGCCTGCTCGCGGAGCGCGGCCCGGGCCTCATTATTCGAGCCGAGAAGCAGGGCCAGGCGGCGGGTGTTCTCATTGCCGGCCAGGATAATTTTGAGAGTCATGGTCAGCGGTACGGATAAAAGCATGCCGACCGGCCCCAGGACCCACCCCCAGAAGGCCATGGAAACAAAAATGACCAGGGGGGACAGGCCGATCCCGGAGCCCATGATTTTTGGTTCCACAGCATTGCCGATAACCATGTTAATCACCAGGTAGCAGGCCGCGGTTGCGGCTGCCGCGCCGGTCCCGATCTGGACGAGAGCGAGCAGCACTGCCGGTACGGCCGCAATAATAGAGCCGATGGTGGGAATAAAATTAAGGAGGAAGGCCACCAGGCCCCACATCACGGCAAAGTCAACGCCGATAATTTTCAGGGCCACGGTGACCAGCACCCCGGTCATGAGACTGGTCATGGTTTTAAGGACCATGTACCGGTTGACGCCTTTGGTGATTTCGGCATACTCTTCCAGGTCCGCATCTCGCTTGCCGGCCATGGCCCGCAGTTTGTCCGGAAAACCGGCCGCCTCAAACAGAATGAAGACAAAGGTCAGGGTAATCATAAAGGTATTGGTCAACAAACCGCCCATGGCATTGAGGGTGTTGGCGACCATGTTCATGATCTTTCCCGGGTCGAACTGGTCAATGAGGGTCTGATCGGTCACCTTGACCCCATGAGTTCCCAGCCAGGCAATGACTCCGGCCAGCATGGTTTGCAGGCGTGACTGATACAGCGGCAGGCTTTTTGAAAAATCGGTGATCGAGGAGCCGACCAGGGTGGCCACCCCGGTTTCGAGAACGATCAGGCCCGCGACCAGGATAATGATTGAGAGAAACGGCGGGATCCCTTTCGTCCGCAACCAGTACAGCGGCGGCGCGCAGATAACGGCCAGGAAGACGGCCAGGAGCAAGGGAATAATGAGCGATTTTGCCGCCATGATCCCGGCAACAATCACCACCAGCGCGGCAAGATTGATGAGCATGGCTTGGATCCGTTCCTCTAGGTTATGCCCATCCGGCAATGGTCTTTCCGAAGCCTAGCAGGCTCGCTTATCTGCCCGACCCCGGCATTATACTCAAAAAACAATCTTCGGAATATCACTTATACACCTGCGGTTATTTTTTTCGCCTGTCTCGGAGTCTCCCGCTGGTCGCCGACCTGACCTCGAACAAAAAACTTCGTTTCCGGACCGACACCGGGCTGGTGGAATGTATCGGCTGGCTATCGTTTTATCATGCCGCCGGCCGGCGGTCAAATCCATCTTGATCCGATTGCCATGGAACTCCTTATGCGCCTCTCATAACGGGTATCCGGTGGTAGCGGCGGTCCGGCCGTCTGCTGATTTTCCCCTTGCATTCTTTTTGTTGTCCTGTTTTTGTACTCTTTGCCGGAGGCTATTCGTAGAAACCGACAGCTTTGCTTTGCTACCAAACTATTACTCGTTACGTTCAGGTCTTTTTATATACCTGTTCCTGACTGACAACGCTGTCAAAAAAACCGATAATCTGGAGACTGATATTATGCGGAACCATGGAAGGACCCTCGCCTTGCTGTTGCCGGCTTGTTTTCTGCTGGCCGCCTGCGGCAGTCACGATCAAACGATGTATAAAGGTGTGACCTATCCGCCCACCAACCAGGTGCAGGCGGCTTTTCAGGCAAGCCAGGTCCCGTCTTCATGCCGGGTTTTTGCCCAGGCGCTCATGATCACTCCCGCCGGATTCTCGGGCGAAGATATCGACCAGGCCGTTTCCAAAGAGGCGAAGACCCGGGGCGCGAATATGGTGCTGATCGGTCGGAGCCGCCGGAGTAAAGAAGACGACACCCTTACGTTCCACTATTACGGGCCGGAAAAGGCATATCCGATCAGCAGCTGGCTGGGCTGGCAATATGGTTGCGAAGAATGGGAACAGCAGGGCGAATGGGTCGATTTTGGTTACAATCAATGGGACAACAATACCGTGCGATACGATTATCCCATTGTCATGCATGTGGCCTTTCTGCGCTGTCAATAATCGCCCGACCTGTCGCCCCCGGCTATAGACAAAATCCTGAATCCGTGCAACTGCCATAACCCCGGTAACTTACCAGACCGCGCGCAGCCCCTTGGCCTTGCGGATCCGGTCGATTTTCCGTTCCAGTTCCACCCGCCACTGGGCGTGAATCCGGGCGGCGGAAGGCGCAATCAGCTCGGGCAGTCCATAAACCAGGCGATCAGCGGCCCGGCTGGCCTCGATGACCGCCTCGATGGAACGGGCGCCGAACTTATATTTTGCCAGGAGAAGCCGGAGCAGCAGTCCTGATGTCTTGCGGGCCGCCGACTTCCAGTGGGTCTGCATCTGGTGGGCAATGATAAAAGCCCGCTTGAGCAGGATGCGGCGCAGTTCTTCAAGCTCAGCGGGCGAGGCCGCATCCCGCAGCAGGGCATCGTCGATCTCGATTCCGTCAATATCCAGCACCACCCGGAGTCGGCTCATAAAGTCGGGGATCTTGAGCGTTTGGATCATCCGCGCTTCCCGGGGGTCCTCATGGCGCAACAATTCCTCCATGCCTTCATAGCTGGCCTTGACTCCGCCGGCAAAGACAAAAATGGCCCGGCCGATGTGGTACGGAATACCGTGGACATAGGTAACGCCGTCCTGCATGGCCGGAAGAAAATAACGCAGATAGCCGAATTCATGCTGATCATAGCGGCAATCGAACTCGTCCCAGAAGGCGATGGGGATCTTGCCCTGGGCCACCGACGCCCGGATCGGATCGATGGCCGAGTTGATCTCGTCCGGTTCGGCAAACTGGGTCAGGTTGAATTCAAAAAAATTAAAAGGATTGCCCTCGAACTTCCTGGAAATGACGTTGGCCACCTGCTTGACCGCAAATGATTTCCCGGAACCAGGCGGGCCGAACACTCCGATACACAGAGGCCTGAGGACGTTTTTTCGGGAAACGTACGAGTCCATGACGTTATGCAGGGTAATGACCGGATCGATCTCCGCCGGGTCCGTGGTGCGCAGGTGGCCGATCTGGAAGACGGGCAAGGGTTCGAAACCCTTGCCCCGGTTGACTTCTTCCTTAAGATAATGCAACACCGAGACGATGATGTCTGCGCAGCCGTGGTTGCCGGACCCGGATTTTTCCTTTTGTCCGGAACGGAAAAAGGTGCGCAGGGCTTTTTTCTTTTCACTGTTCCACATCTGGCTGGCCACCAGGGCCAGGGTCGCGTCAAAATTCGGGGACAAGGCGGGCAGCTCGATAAAGGTAGGGTCCGGCACGTTGTCGATAAAGGAGCAGGGCAGACCGTTGGGATAAGTGGGGGAAAAATCAAGGCGGGGAAATTCCAGGCCATCGTTAAAATAATATCCGTGCTCGTAGAGTACCTGCCAGTTCAGGAGCACCCGTTTCGAAAAATCAAAAAAGAAGTTGCGGCTGAACCCGAACCCCCCCAGGCGCATGGTATTCATGGCCAGCATGGAGGTGACCAGGGTGTCGTAGCAGGGCACCGATCCCTTTTGCCGGGCTGAACTTTTTTCCGGGAAGCGGCCCTTGCGGTAGCGGAAAAAAGTGCCGCCCGGTCCGACGTAGAGCAGGCCGTGGGGGAACATCTCGACGATGATATGGCAGCGGAACCGGCCGCCGTGTTCGTCCCAGAGCCCTACCTCCTCGGTACGCAGGGCCCGGAGACACATGGCCACAATGGTTTCCCAGCTGACCGATGCATCCATCTCCATGCGGGTGGTTTCCAGGTCGGCGAGGCGGCAGAACAGGGTGAAGTTTTCACCCAGCTTGTCAGCCCACTGCTGCCAGTGCGCCACGGAAATGCCCATGGCAATACACCAGAGGCCCGGGTTCAGCCTGACAATGTCGTCACAGACCTGCGGCGGCACCCCGGAATCGTCGATCAACAGCATGCCGTTGTTATTGCTGATGGTCAGGGGATCGTTGTCGGCAATGACAAAGGGCGCCGCGGTGCTGCCCCGGCCCTCGGCCGGCAGGATCTGTTTGACCATGAACCAGCCGTGCTCTGTGTTTTGCCTTGCCGAACTTTTGCGCTTGCGGAAAATTTGATAGACCTGCTTCTCCGGACCATAGGTCAGGGTGTGCAGCCTGGGAGTGAGTTCAGAATCGGCAAGATAGGAGGCCAGCCAGGTCAGGCACTGTTCCAACCGGCCGTTTTCAATGGATATCCGTCCGGCCAGCAGGTCGATATCGTCACCGGGATTGTAGCCGTAGGCGGGCAGGCTGCCCTCATCAAGGAGACTGACCTCCTTGATGGGCACATTATTAATGGTCACGTTGGAGCCGAGAAACAAAATTTTCGGGCTCTGCTTATCCATGGCGCGCTCCTTGTTTTGTCACGATTTCAGGTTACAAGCCAGCCGATACGGATCAAATTTCACCCTCAAACAACAGGGCTGCCCACTCATTCTCGTGTTCGCTGCGAACCAGGCGCAGGCCATGTTCCTCATAAACCTGGCCAATATTTTTTTCCTGGGAACCGCACAGGATACCGGCCAGGACAATTCGGCCGGGCGGCGCCAGCAGACGCTTCAATTCCGGCGCCATGCCGACCAGAACATCATGGACAATATTGGCACAGATCAGGTCGTATGTTCCCGGAACATCGGCAAGAGGGGTAGAGGTGACGCCCACATTCCAGTCAAGACAGTTGGCCATCACGTTGTGCCTGGCGGCAGTCACCGCATCCGGATCATTGTCAATGGCCATGATCCGGTCCGCCCCGAAAACCGCCGCCGACATGGCAAGGATAGCGGTTCCGGTCCCCACGTCGAGCACGGTTTCGGGCCGGCCCTCGCTACTCTGAAAACAGGAGGCAATAAACGACAGGGCCAGTTTTGTTGACGCGTGCTGCCCCGTGCCGAACGCCCGGCCCGGATCCATCTCCAGGACCCGCTGCCCCCGGTCGGGGATATAATTTTCCCAGGACGGCTTGATCACCAGGCCCGGCACAATCTCGAAAGGGGTAAAAAACTGCTGCCAGCTTGTCGACCAGTCCTGGTCATTAATAATTTCCGTTGTCGGCCGGGGCGGGGTGAGGGTGTAGAGGGTGAACAATTTTTCCAGTTCGTCCACGAGATGATCCGGCACGGCCGCAGCCGATCCGCCCGGTCCGTCGGCTTCAATGGCGAAAAACCCGCTGATTTCTTTGGTCTTTGTCGCCGGGACAGGTTTGATCTCCACGCCGACTCCGGTCAAGACCCAGATCAGGTCCGAGACCGGCTCGACAATTTTTTCCGGGCAGGCAATCGTTACTTTAAGCCATTGCCGCCCTGGTTTTATCTCCTTCACAATCACCACCTCGTTGAATTTACAACGGTTATATGCTAACAATTGTCAGTGTCCATCCGGAAATGGTCTTTTTGCCCGATCTCCCGGAGTCTCGCGAGTTCGCTTCCTCGTTATGTACAAAATTTTATCCTCGGGATATCAACCAGATGCCCGTGGTAATTTTTTTTTGCCGGCTGCGAAGTATCCCGCCGGCCGCTTACCGGGTCTCGAACAAAAATGCTCGTTCCCGGACAGACACTTGTTATTGAAAATAATTAACTATGCAAGTCCGATCCATCTCCCGGAGTTTGATATGAAACATACGGTCCGGTTTCTGCCGGATAATATAACCGTTACCGTAGACAAGGGCGAGAATTTACTGAACGCTGCCGCCGCGGCCGGCGTTTATATTCATGCCTTTTGCGGTGGTGACGGCGTGTGCGGCAAATGCAAGGTCCGCATCGACAAGGGCGAGGTCAGCTCGGGCAAGGCCAACCTGCGACAGGAAGACTGGGACCAGGGCCTGAGGCTGGCCTGCCAGACCACCGTGGTGTCCGACCTGGTGGTGACCGTGCCGGAAAAAATCACGGCGGGCGGCAAGGCGCTGAAGCGCAAACCCAAGACCACCCGCACCATTTCCGCCCGTTCCCTGGAGACGTTGACCGGGCGGTGGAACGTGGATCCGCCGGTGACCAAGATCTACCTGGAACTCGATCCACCGACGCTGGAGGATAATATTTCCGACATGCAGCGGGTTATGCGCGGCCTGAAGGCGGTCATGCCGGACAGCATGGAACCCTCTTACGATCACCCGGAACTGATCAGGGTTCTGCCCGCGGTCCTGCGCGAATCGGATTGGAAAATCACCTTGCTTCTCCTGCACGGCAGGAGGCAGGAAGAGCCGGACCGGATCATCGACGTGGAGGCCGGTGACACCACGGCCCGTCTTTACGGGCTGGCCGTGGATATCGGCACCACCACCTGCAGCGGCGTGCTCATTGACTTGAACAGCGGCAAGGTTATCGCCGAAGCCTCGGCCTATAACGCCCAGATCAGGTATGGCGAGGACGTTATCTCCCGGATCATTTATGCCGGCCGGCCCGGCGGTCTCAGAACGCTGCAGAGCAAGGTGGTTGCCACGATCAACGCCATTATAGAGGACATCTGCCAGGCCATAATTATCAGCCCGGCCGATATCAGCTATATCATGGCCTCCGGCAACACGGTCATGTCGCACCTGCTGCTCGGCCTGGATCCGAAGTATATCCGCGAATCGCCTTACGTGCCCAGTGTCAGCCAGTTCCCGCTGACCAAGGCGGCCGGACTCGGCATCCAGGCCCACCCCAGCGTCCGTCTCTTCCTCTATCCCTGTATTTCCTCTTATGTGGGCGGCGATATTGTTGCCGGTGTTCACGCTGCCCAGATAGCCAAATCCGAGCTGGTGACCCTGTTTATCGACATCGGCACCAACGGCGAGATTGTCGTGGGCAACAAGGACTGGATGGTGTCCGCGGCCTGTTCCGCCGGCCCGGCCTTTGAGGGGGGCGGCATCAAGTACGGCATGCGGGCCGCCAACGGGGCGATCGAGAACTTTCACATTCACCCGACAACCTATGACCCCATGCTGATCACCATCGGCCGGATCAAGCCCAGCGGCATCTGCGGGTCGGGCCTCATTTCGGTTGTCGCCGAACTGCTGGACTCCGGGGTCATCGACCAACAGGGCAAGTTCAACCGCAACCTCGAGCAGCCCCGAATCCGCGACGGCCGCGACGGCTGGGAGTATGTCCTGGCCTGGAGCCAGGACTCCCTGATCGGAGAGGACATTGTAATCACCGAGGTGGACATCGACAACATGATGCGGGCCAAGGGGGCTATGTATGCCGGCTACCAGACCCTGCTGGAATCGGTCGGTCTCACCTTCGCCGACCTGGAGCGGGTGATCCTGGCCGGAAATTTCGGCGCTTTCATCGACCTGGAGCAGGCCATTCGCATCGGTCTGCTCCCCGATATGGACCGGGAACAGTTCTATTATCTCGGCAATGGCTCTTTGCTCGGCTGCCAGATCAGCCTCTCCGATGTCAGGCGCTTTCGTGAACGGGTCCAGGTGCGGCAGCTCATTACCAACATGGAGCTTTCCGAAAATCCCGAGTTCATGAGCCACTATATGGCCGCCCTTTTTCTGCCGCACACCGACATGAGTCTTTTTCCCAGCGTCCGGGACAGGTTGGCGGACAGGAATTAAACCATGCCGTCTGCGCGATAATGACAATGTCCTGGATCCGTGAGCGTTCGAGAATGGTGCAGATGCAAGGCGGCAACGATGTTGATTATCCTGGTGTGATATCAACGAGTTGCCAACTCAGCAGCTGCGCCGTTATCGGGCGCCCCGCAGGGCGGCGCGGTGAAGAATATAAAATGCATTTATTTGTCAATAATGCAATAAATTCCAGATATTGCATGAAGTATAATCTCAAGCCGTCACGGATTCAGGAATGTGAACAGAGCAACCGGTATAAGCAACTATGATGACGTGCAACGGGATGACCTAAAAAACCGCACCCTTTCAGCCCAGTTCTATTCTATCCGTGCTGCCGTAATGGAGACTGAGTATCAATGTCAGGTATTCACGCAGGTGGCGGGTAAGCAGAAAATTTTCCCTGACAAACTCCTTGGCCTTGTTGCCCATCTCGTGCATCTTTTCCGGCTGATGAAGCAGGTAACGGATGCGGAGCGCAGCGCCTTCCGGAGTGTTGACCAGGAAGCCGGTGTTAAAGTTGATCACCTGCAGCCGGATGCCGCCGGTATTGCCGCCGATAACCGGTTTCCCCTTCCACATGGCCTCGGTAACCGTGAGACCGAACCCCTCCCTGACTGATTTCTGGAGAACAATATCAGCGGCCCGCTGCAGGGCGTTGATGGTCCGGTTGGAATCCGGCGGCAGCGACTGCACATGAATATCGGGATCGTCGGCTGCCGCCTCCCGCACCTCGTGCAGGACGATTTCTCCCTCGGGATCATCGGTCGCCCCGCCGCCGACGAGTACAAGCTGCTGGCCGGGCACAAACTTTTTGACCAGCCGGTAGGCACGGATGACGCCGAGCGGGTCTTTGAAGCGGTCAAAACGTGAAACCTGGACCAGAAGAGGTCTCTCCGGATCCAGTTTAAAGTCGGTGAACACGGCCCGGATATCGTCTGCCGGCAATTCCATATTTTTTTCACTGAGCGGATCGATGCTCGGCGGAATGATGTACTGCGGGTGCGGCAGGGTCTGGGCGAAACCGGCAAGGGAAAAGATGCTGGCGTCATACTCCCGGACAAACCGGCGCAGATATTTCCAGACCGGCCGGAAGGGACGGCTGACGTCAATGTGGCAGCGCCATATCCATTTCCCCCGGCGATTGGGACAGTTCAGCAAAAACGGTGCCGGCTGGGGATCATGGATGAAGACAAAATCGGCGTCTTCCAATTTGTCGCGCAGCCTTTCGACATTGTCCCGGTTGACCTGTTCATAGGCGTTCAGGAGATGATCGGATATTTGCCTATGATTTCCCTGCAGGGCATTGTGCATCCCTTTTGTACACTGGTAAAACTCTTCATTTCCCTCCAGGACCTCCCATGACGTATCAATGGACAGATCCTGCATGAGAGGCACCAGCTTACTCAGGATTTCCGCAACGCCGCCGCCGACCCTGGTTGAATTGACATGCACGACCTTCATGCCGTGGAGCGACTCGGCCAACTGGCGAAGATGGTTGATTACATCCTGACCGGCAATATCGGCATAGGTTTCAAGAAGATGAGTCATACTGCCTCCTTGGTAAATTGCTCCCGGAACAGACCGACCAGTTGTTTTTTGAGCTGGGTCAGGGAGCCGAAGTAAGGATCAATGGCATCAAGCTTGTCGCAGAGCCCCTGGTAACGGCCATTGAAACCGGAGAGCCAGAAACTGAAATCGTCACCGTGGTGGGCCAGCCTGCGGCGGGCATCAATAAAATGATAAAAAATGCTGCTGGCGGAAATGGTCGGCAGGAGAGCCGCCAGCTCTGCGGGAGCGGTCGTCTTTTTCCGGGTATCAAAGACCACAATCTGGGACCGGATGAATTCAAAGGGGGTGGTGGCGCCCATCCAGGACAGGCACTCCTTTTCGTCCAGCCGTTCCTCCACGATTTCAACAAGTTCATGACGAATAGCCTCAAGGCTGTCAAACTCAGTGGGATCGATAACCGCCAGCCGTTCGGCCAGCGCCCCGTCATGCAGGCCATACCAGGCCCAGGCGGCGAAATCATTGTTATATTCACGCTCTTCAAAACGGGGATGCAGCAGGCCGCCCCAGAAATGGTAATAGATGCTGTCGGCACTGATGCTCAGCAGGCTGTTGCGCAGCTCCTTTACGGTCAGGGCACTGTGGCCCGTGGCAATGGCGATCAGGGCACAGTCCTTGATACTGAAATCCTGGGTAGCTTCCGGGGCGGACTGGGGGATGGTGGTGTCAGTCATAGCACACTCCTGTTGCAAATATTCAGGTTTTGTCCAACAGGCATACCGGGAAACTCTGCAGGAGTTCGGCGGCGGCCAGCCTGTTATTATCAGGCCCGCGGGGAAAAACCTCTTCCCCGGTCAATACGTTGGTGTATGACTGCGGCGGGAGGTTGTCGGGCAGTATGATTGCGGTGTTCGACCACACCTCCGGCCCCAGTGGCAAGCGGGTCTCGTCGTTGCCGAGGAGGCGGGCGGTCAGGCGCGGGACGACGACAATCACCGTCTGTTCAGCCAGGATTCTCATGAAGGCGCAGAGGTACTCCTTTTTTTTCCCTTTCACGGTCAGGGGCAGATACGAACCCCGTTCGAAGAGTTCGCGGTGCAGGCGCCGGCAGGCCAGCGTCTTCCAGAGAACATACATCTTGACCCGGCCATCGCTCATAGTCTGCAGCAGTTGCCCCGCCCTGGCGGCAAAGTCCGCCGGGGAAACCGACATGAACCGCTGCAGTTCGGCCAGCATTTCTTGACGCTGGTGAAAATCAACCGGCCGCCGGTTGTCCGGGTCGACCAGGCGGAAATGCCAGACCTCCGTTCCCTGGTAGGTGTCGGGAATCCCGGGTGACGTCAGTTTGAGCAGGAGTTGGGCCAGGCTGTTGAGCATGCCGAACCAGGCGATTTTCTTCTGGAACGGCACAAAATCCTCTAAAAAAGCGCTTTTCTCGTCGAGAATCCGCCGGACAAACTGTGACATCGCCTCCTCGTAGGCCCGGTTCTGATTGATCCAGCTGGTATGAACCTTCGCCTCCCGGATCACCTTCAACATGTATTGCTCGATTCTGCCGGTCAGGGATGCCCGGCTGTCCCGGTCCATCCGGCCGAAAGGCCACACCCCCACCAGGTTCTGGTACAGGGCGTATTCGTCATTTTTCGAGGGTGCGAAGTCGTGACCGACCTTGGTCCGGAAACCGCGGTTACAACTGCTCCAGTGCGTCAAGGCCTTGCGCCATTCCCCGGGCATTTCGGTCAATACATTGATCCTGGCCCGGAGATCCTCACTGCGTTTACTGTCGTGGGTCGAGGTGTTGAGCATCGCATGGGGCCAGTAGGTGTTTCTTTCCCGGTTGGCATGATGAAACGCGGCCACGGACATCCCGAAGCGGCGGGGATCGCCGCCGACCTCGTTCAGTGACAGCAAACGGTTGTAAATATAAAAACAGGTATCCTCCAGCCCCTTGGCCATGACCGGCCCGGTATATTGCTGCAGCTTCATCACGAATTTTTTTGCCGTGTTCCGCAGGACATTGCCCTTGCCAGCTTCAATTTCCAGCAGCAGGGTCGCCTGCATAAAGTCGTAAATAGCGGGATCTTCCGCCTGTTGTCGGCTTTTTGCCTTGGAGACGGCCCATTCCACGTAATTCCGGTCATCCTGCGAGATCCGGTCGCCGGTTATATATGTCCGGTACACCGGAAAGCAGGAAATGATTTCGATAAGGGTTTCACGGAGATGGTTCAGGGTGTAGTCCCGGGTGAAACGATTCATCTGGCCGAGCCGGTGCAGCTCGCTGGCCAGGACATTCAGCTCGCCGGCCATGGCGGTCTTAATGATCAGTTTCTTGCAGTTATAGAGCAGCAACTCGAAGTCCATGCTGTGGCCGATAAAACGATGATAGATGCGGGTGAACGACTTTTCCGCAGTTGCATCCACGAAGAGGCCGTTGAGAACGACGCTGAAATCGTAGCCGGTTGTCCCGTGGACCAGCCAGTCTGCCGGCAGGTGTTCGAAATCGGCCAGGATTTTCTCGACCACCACGTAGAGAGGCAAAGGCCTCTCTTTAAGGAGGAGTTCCGCCGGCAGGACTTTTTCGCTGGCCGCGATCTCACCGCTGGCGGCCGCCTGCAAGCGGGAGCAATACTGACGGGGATCATAGAGCCCGTCCGGATGGTCGATGCGCAGACCGTCCACTTTCCCGGTCGCAATCAGGTCAAAGACAAACCGGTGGGTTTCTTCGAAGACCCTTTGATTTTCCGCGCGGACGCCGGCCAGGTCGTTGATATCAAAAAAGCGGCGATAGTTTATTTCGTCGGAAGCCACGCGCCAGAAGGCAAGGCGGTAGGCCTGCATGTTCAGGAGATTATGGAGCAGGTTGTAACTTTCCGAACAGCCCTTTTCACCGTTGAGCAAGACAACATTTCCATCTATGAAAGTCGCTATTTCAGGAATCTCCCGGCACAGGCGGGCCAGCAACTTTTTCAAAACCTCCTTGTTGCGGTAGCGCGTCCTGACCTGTTCGGGGTCTGTTTCCTCCCGGCCCGGCAGATTGGCAAAAGAGGAGATCAGGTTTTGCAGTTCGTGCACCCCCTGGTGCCGGGAACCGAGCCGGGCCTCCAGCCGGCCGAGGTCATGCCCGAGGATGAATGGATACGAACACGGATCGAGCGGAAAAGAGTGTCCGTAATAGGTAATGCGGAAGGTGCCCTTTTCGAGGCTGAAGTCAAGGTGCAGCTCACCCCCTTCAAGGACCGACCCGTAATAATCGCCCAGTACCGGCAGCAATACCCGGCCCTTGAGCCCCAGCTGCTGCGGCTCCCAGTTGATATCAAAAAAATCGGCATACTGTGAGGCCCGCCCGTTTTCCAGAACATCAATCCACCATTTATTGTCCGAGCCGACTCCCATGTGGTTGGGCACCATGTCCAGTATCTGGGCCATACCGTGCCGGTCAAGGGCGGCGACCAGCTCTTCATATTCTTCCCGGCTGCCGATCTCCGGGTTCAGGTTTGCATGATCAATAATATCATAGCCGTGCGCACTGCCAGGCCGCGCTTTCAGATACGGCGACGCGTAACAATGACTGATCCCCAGGGAATCCAGGTACGGCACCACTGCCGCGGCCTGGCGGAAGGTAAAATCGTGGTTGAGCTGCAGGCGATAAAAGGACCCGGGGATGACGGCGGTCCGGTCGGCCGGCAGGGCCGACGGCCGGACAATACCCTCCCCCCGCTCGGCGCAAAAGCTCCGCATGAGACTGACAAGCTGCTCATCCTCCCGGATGTTTTCGATATCCAGCGGCAGTTTCCGCTCCCAACCCGGCAGATCGAGTGACTGTTCGTCAACCTCGTGTCTTTCCTGGCAGGAAGGGTTGTCCTGGAGCGGCAGCAGACATATTTTTGCCGCCGAGCCGGCAAGAAAAAGATGAACCGAGCGGACCAGGACCGGCGACAACCAGGGCACGGTCGAGGGGTCCACATCATACCCTTCCGGCAGCAGGCCCTGTCGATGCAGGGCGACCAGCAGACGGGCCCGGTCCGCGGCCCGGTCAATGATGCTCTTTTCCCGCCACGCCGGCCCCGGCGCTGCTCCGGTTGCCGACAACAGGTCGATATCCTTGCCCAGCCAGTAACCATTCAGGGTTGTCAGCTCATTGCTGCTCGCCGCCACCATCGAGAGAGACGGGTAATGCCCGGGCGCAAGCCACTCTCCCCGGGAGGTTGTGGCAAAATGTCCGGGCCGGTACGAGAGGATGGACATCCGCTCAAGCTGTCGGCGAAAATCCGCCGGCAGCTCTTCGTCATGTTCACAGACCACCAGGCAGCGGTTGCGCCGGCTTTCCAGGGCAATGATTCCCAGGAGCTCGGCAACCGGGTATTGGAGGGAAACCGGTCCGGGAAACGCACCTGCGGCCGGCAGCAGGCAGCGTGGTCCGGTAATAGTCGCCTGGTTGATGGACAGTGCGCCGGCATGGCGCATATTGGCCCGGAGGGCGGCGATAAACGGCGCATATGCCGCCTCCTTCAACCCGGCCGGCAGCAGGGACAGGCAACCGTCCTTGCCCCGCCCCGCCGGCAACGAGATTGCCCCGGCCGGATTCAGGGCAAAAAGCTGCGGCCGGTACCATGTTTCGAAACCGGCCGGATGGAGATTGGCGGCCAGCGTCCCGATAAGACCGACCTTGAGGCCGAGTTCCATCGACCGCCTGCCCACCGCCGCCAACTGTAGTTCCGTCTGCCACTGGAGATACTGATAAAATTCAATGCGGTCCCGGTGTTCCAGCGCAAAATCGGCAACCGTGGCCGAGTGCGGGTCCTGGAAATCCTGCGGCCAGCCGTGCCAGTCGCTCCAGCTTTCATCCCGGGCCGATAAATGCTCCCGCAAGGCTTCAAAGAGTGAGTACGCCCACAGCTCCTCGCCGCCGGCCTGTTGAAAATTGTGGAATTCCCGGCCTCTTTCGAGTTCCGGATCAAGATGATGCTGCTGAAAGTGGTGCCAGAGCAACTCGCACAATGCTCGTTTGGCCGCCCGTACCTCTGCAAGGGGAACGAGTTGCTGGTTGCGGAGAGAGGCCAGCCGCAACTGGAAATCCGGGTCCTGGAAAAAATCCCGGGCCGCCTTGTTCTCACTGAAGTCGGCGATAACTTCCGGATCGAGAGAGACAAAATCGGGAAAACAAAGACTGGAAACCCGGCACGGAAAGGGCCTCTTGCTCTGCCCCGGAATCCGGGCTGGCAGCGGACCGATCGCCAGGGCCCCGGCCCCCTCTTCGGCCGACCGGAACAGCAGCTCTTTAAGGTCGGAAAAATCACCGACCCCCCAGTTTCTGCCGGAGCGGAGGGTCTCCTGCCGGCAGGAAACCCCCCAGATGCGGGCCTGCCCCTGCAACCCCGGAGGAACGAAGCAGGTCCCGGGAGTAACGATAACGAGACAGTCCGCCGCCGACCCGGGCCGGTCGCCCTGGCCGGCGGCAATGGCCAGCCGGTGGTAGCCGCATGGCAACACCATGGCGAGAACCAGCTGTACAGCGACATATCCGGTGCCGTTGAATTCGGCCCTGCCCGTCACCGGCAGCCCGGCAGGCGTGACATCGCCTTCATGGGTGGTGCCGTTCTCTTCCGTAAGAATCCATTGGACCGGGCGGCCGGCAAACTCTTCCGGCACCCGTATTTCATAAGAAAACGGCTCCGTCTTTTCTCTCACGACCAGGACCGGGTCCACGACTTGCCGCCAGGCCTGCCATTGCAGATCACAAAAAGACCGGGCGAGCGCCTCCTCATCAGAGACATCGATGCCGAAAGCAGCCAGGATATCCTGTCGGGCCGCCGGCGACAGCCCCTGCCCGGTCCCCTCCTGGTCAGGCGAACACGTCACCAGGCCGAAAAAGGTACAAATTTTTTTAAATATTTCCTCGTCCATTCGAGCCTTACTCTCCACACAATGCCGGTGCGATTCAATGTCAGGTGATACTCCTCCCGCAAGGGGGAGCGTACTCAACGTAATAGCGTTGCTTTTCCCCATTGACACTTGCCGAGCACCGAAGAAGTTGTCAATAAAGGATTTTGAACTGTTTGAGCGCAGCGAGTTTTCAAAATCCCGACAGCTTCGAGGAGCACAGGGCTGTCCGAAGGACCAAGTGACACGGGTGCCTTTTCTTTTGGTTCGTTTTCTTTGGGCAA